>Ga0102926_1000220_pt1 | contig 32002 bp, 33 predicted proteins | sample SalPonR1_A_D2_MG_FD_78173 | JGI IMG/M metagenome (GOLD analysis project Ga0102926, IMG submission 78173) | Salt pond soil microbial communities from South San Francisco under conditions of wetland restoration - Salt Pond MetaG R1_A_D2_MG | ecosystem: Environmental > Aquatic > Marine > Intertidal...
AAAATCAATTAATGATTAATAAAAGAAAAATACTCAAAGTGAAAAGTGGGAAGCAAGGTCTTAGACAATCTGAGGCCTTTTTTCAACATGGGAGTAATCTTGTTACTTTATATGAGGAATTGCTCTCAGAAATAGATGTTGATAGGATTAAATGCATTTCTGTTAGTACTCAACCAAGAAACATAGAAGATTCTTATATGCCAGTTTTTCTAAGTGGTGAGCAATTTGCTAAGACTATAGCTTTGACACTAGGCAAAAAAATCAAAGGATTTTCCCATCAGGAAGGTCATATTATGGCTTCACTTATGACAAGTGATTTAGTATTAGAAAAAGAAATGAAATTTTATTCTTTACACTTATCCGGTGGGACAACAGAATTACTCTTATGTCAAAAGAAAGACAATCGGATCACCTCTAAAATCATTGGTGGTTCTTTAGATATTTCTGCAGGACAGTTAATTGATCGTGTAGGCGTAAAAATGGGTCTTCAGTTTCCTTGTGGTAAAGAAATGGATCATCTAACTCAGAAATCAAGTACTAAAGATTTATATCCTATTTCAGTAAAAGGATTATATTTTAATCTTTCAGGCTTAGAAAGCTATGGCTATAAACAATTAGGTAAAAAAGCTAATGCTGACCATGCCAAAAGTTTACTATTAAGTTTTAGCAAGACAATTGTTAAAACTTTACACAACTTAGAAAATGACTACCCAATTCTATTAACCGGGGGGGTCAGTGCCAATAGTATTTTGAGAGAAACATTAAAAAATAACTTTAAGAATGTATTTTTTGGTGTGCCTTCTTTGTCAACGGATAATGCAGTAGGAATCGCACAATTAGGAAAGTTGGGTTCAGAATGAAGTTAAGAAAATTAAGTGTTAAGGAAGTTAATTCTTATGCGCAAAAACTATTATCTTATGATCCAATACTTAACAACATAATAGTTGAAGGAGAAATTTCAAATTTTACTGCCCATTCTAGTGGGCATGCATACTTTACTTTAAAGGACGATGAGGCTAGGATTAGTTGTATTATGTTTAGTCGTTACTTTTCAGCAGTAGAAGATCATTTTAAAGATGGGGATCAGGTAGATTGTAAAGGTGATATTTCTATTTTTGTTAGAGATGGAAAGTTTCAATTGTACGTAAAAGAAATGAAAAAAGCTGGTCTTGGTGCCTTACATATTAAGTTTGAAGATTTAAAAAAACAATATAAAAAGCTAGGGTATTTTAAAGATGAACATAAAAAAGAAATTCCAAGATTACCTAAAAAGATTGGGATCATTACTTCTGATCAAGGCGCAGCCATTAAAGATGTTATCTCGGTTTTTAATAGAAGAAGTACATTAGTTAACGCTGTTGTTTATCCCGTTAGCGTCCAAGGTGATTATGCTAAGGATGAAATTGTTAAAGCCCTTGATTATTTTAATAATAAAACTGCTGTAGATTTGATCATTATGACAAGAGGTGGGGGTTCCATAGAAGACTTATGGGCTTTTAATGAACCCATAGTGGTTGAAAGTGTTTATCATTCAAATATACCCATCATTAGTGGTGTAGGCCATGAAACAGATTTTACTTTAGTTGATTTTGTTGCTGATTTGAGAGCCCCAACGCCTTCAGCTGCTGCTGAAGTTGCCATGGTAGCCAATGATACCTTAATGGATCAAATAGAGCAACTGAAAGTTTCTTTGATGAATGGATACAAGGATAAAATTAATCTTGAACGGAACAGATTAGAAGCATTATCTTTAGAGAAACTAATGATTCGAAAGAAAAATCAAATTAGTCAACGGTATCAAAATTTAGATAACATTCATTTTAAATTAAATCAGTTAATGAATAATGTTCTTAAGGGCAAGAAAAACCAATTAGAAAATTTAGTTTTAGCCTTGAATCACAACAATCCTATTGAAATTCTTTCAAAGGGTTATTCAATAACTATGAATGCATCAAAAGATTCTGTAAAAGAGATTAATGATGTGACAGTCGGTGAAAAGATATATACTAAACTTAGTGATGGTTTGATTACAAGTAAAGTGATAAACATTATTGGAGATGATGAACATGAGTAAGACCTTTGAAGAAAATATAAAATCTTTAGAAACAATAGTTAAAACTTTAGAAGCAGATAATAGCAATTTAGATGAGTCAATGAAAGCCTTTGAAAAGGGCATTAAATTATACAATGAATGCAATGAGTTATTGAAAAATGCTGAAAATAAAATTGAAATTTTAAATAATAAAAGTGAAAAGTAGGTGAATATATGAAGTTTTTAATGGCTTTAGAAGCCTATCAAAAGTATATTAATGAATATCTAGAAGAAATGAACTTCTCAAGTAGTAATGAACATTTACTTTATTTAAATGAAGCCATTGATTATTCACTGTTAAGTAATGGAAAGAGAATAAGGCCAGCCATGAATATTGTGTTTTATGAAATTTTTGGTGGTAACCGGGAGGATATCATTGAGTTTTCTGCTGCTATTGAATTAATTCATACCTATTCCTTAATTCATGATGATTTACCAGCAATGGATGACGATATTTTACGTAGAAACAGAGCGACTTGTCATATTAAGTATAACGAAGCCACGGCAATATTAGCAGGTGATGCTTTATTGAACCAAGCCTATGAAACCATGTTTTCTTATCTAGAGAAAAATTTTAGCTTAAGTACTTTGAAGGCTTGCCAGTATCTTGCGAAGGCATCAGGTAAGTATGGTATGATCATTGGTCAAGTGGCAGATATGGAACTAAAAAGAGAAAACCAAAGTGTTAATGATTTAATTTTTACGAATAAAAACAAGACTGGTGCTTTGATTAAAGCTTCTATTGTGACGCCTGCTCTTATGACAAATCAACCCCAAGAGCTTATCAGTGGGTTAGAAAAGTATGCAGATTCAATTGGTATGGCTTTTCAATTAAAAGATGATTTGCTTGAATATGCTGGTGATGAGTTTACATTAGGTAAATCCATCGATAGTGATGAAAGAAATAATAAAAAGACATATATTCGTTACATGGGTTATGAGAAAACTGAGAAAGAATTAGAAAAATTAGCTAAAAAATCCATGACTATTCTTAAAGAAATAGGCATAGAACACGATTTAATTTATGAAATGACAGAATTTATTTTTAATCGGAAGCATTAATATGTTATAATTAATTGTTGCGTGATGTAGTATTCTAGTCACGATGAATATTCTCGAAGACGGGGCTAAAAATTCGTTTAAGGGCATATCGATGAAGTTCCTGTAGAAGGCTTTTGACGCCCAGTTGAGGGTCTGTTATGGGAAAAAGATGTTAGGGCATTTCACAACGGCATGTGGAACTACCCCTAAGATCGCGGAGGCTCATATTTATTTATGAGTATACCTAATCATTACATTGTTTTGATTTTGATTAGTGTAGCCTGCCTTGAGTGGAAAAGGTGGATTCATGAAACCAAACTGCAAAAGAGGGTAGGGAATATTCTGAGTGTATGGGAAATCCTCTAGACTATTCCGTATGGAGTTAATAAATGGAATGAAGTACAAACTAAGTGGTGATTCGGTGTTTAATAGCTTTTGAATGGAAACGGCTGATTCGGTGACGAATTAGTAGGCTGTTGGGAAATCCTACCGAACCTAAGTTGTAAAATTAACATTTATTAATATCACGCAACCATTTATGAAAGGAGCTAAGTATGAAAAACGATAATCGTTGGATTTTGAAAATTGTATTGATTACTTTTATATTAGCTATTTTCATGAGTGTTATTGCTGATATGGCATTAAGGAAGACAAGTATTGTTTTTGCTTCGATGTTGTTAATAATTATTATTTTTATAGGTGTCTTTTTTGACACCATAGGGATATCAGTTGCTGCAGCCAGAATTGAACCTTTTAATTCAATGGCAGCCCAGAAGAAGAAAGCAGCGAAGCATTCAATTTACTTAATAAAAAATGCAAGTATGGTAGCGAATTTTTGTAACGATGTTGTAGGTGATATTGCAGGCATTGTTAGTGGCGCTGCTGGTGCCATCATTATTATGAAAATAATGGCTTATAATTTACCATTTGTAGACAAAAGTATCATTACTGTTTTATTAACAGCTATAATTGCTTCACTAACTGTAGGCGGTAAAGCTGTCGGGAAAATTATTGGTATGCATCATTCTCAATTTGTTGTAGAAAAAGCAGGCAAATTAATATATTATTTTGACGTGATTTTTAAGTTAAATATAACAGAATAGAGGTTTTATGTATAAATTATTAGATGATATAAAAGAACCAAAAGATATAAAAGACTATAGTACAAAAGATTTGGCAAGGTTATCAGTTGAAATAAGAGATTTTTTGTTAAAAAGTGTTTCAACAACTGGTGGTCATCTTGCTTCAAATCTTGGTGTGGTTGAACTAACGATTGCTTTGCATTATACCTTTGATTCCCCAAAGGATAAGTTAATTTGGGATGTTGGACATCAGTGTTATACACATAAATTGCTAACGGGTAGAAAAGAAGGTTTTAGAAATTTAAGATCTTTAGATGGTATGAGTGGTTTTATTAAAAGAAATGAAAGTGTACATGATATTTATCAAGCTGGCCATTCCTCTACATCAATTTCTGCGGCAATAGGTATGGCAAAGGCTAGAAGTATAAATGATGAAGACCATCATATTCTGCCAATTATTGGCGATGGAGCCATGACAGGTGGGATGGCATTTGAAGCCATTAATTATTTAGGACATTCAAAGGAAAAAGTAATTATTGTTTTAAATGATAACGGCATGTCTATTGATAAAAATGTCGGTGCCATTGCTAAGGCTTTAGCAAATCTTAGAAGTTCTAAAGCTTATGATACCGTAAAAAAAGATACAAAATTCTTATTAGAAAAGGTTCCGAAGATCGGTGAAAAAATTGAAGACAAACTATCTAAAGTGAAAAATAGTTTAAAATATATGTTATTACCAAATATGCTATTTGAAGAGTTAGGCTTTACTTATATTGGTCCCATTGATGGGCATAATATAACATTATTAATTGAAACATTAGAGAAAGCTAAAAATATAAAAGGTCCTGTTTTGGTCCATGCCATTACTCAAAAGGGGAAGGGTTATTTACCTGCAGAAAAAGCTCCTGAGAACTTTCATGGCGTCGGACAATTTGATCCATTTATTGTAAAAAATAATAGTAAGAAAGCTATTGTTAAATATTCTCATATTTTTGGTGAAAAGATCCTAGAATTAGCGAAAACAAATAAAAATATTTTTGCGATTACAGCAGCTATGCCGAAGGGGACAGGTTTATTAGCTTTTAAAAATGAAATGCCTGAACAATATATAGATGTAGGAATAGCAGAACAAAATGCAGCTACTGTAGCCGCTGGTTTAGCAGCTGTTGGGAAAAAGCCATTTTTTGTTGTCTATTCTACTTTTTTACAAAGAGCATATGATCAAGTATTACATGATGTATGTATTCAAAAGCTACCTGTTGTTTTTTGTATTGACCGGGCAGGTATTGTTGGTAAAGATGGGGAAACCCACCATGGTGTTTTTGATTTGTCTTATTTATTATCAATTCCTAATATAATGATCTTAGCACCAAAGGATGGGTATGAATTAGAGCGAATGATTAGCTTTGCGTCAATTTATAACGAGGGTCCAATTGCTATTCGCTATCCTAGAGGTGAAGCAGATCAAATCAATGAATCCCGACAATTAATTACTAACTATGAAATCTTAAGACAAGGAAAGGATTTATGTATTTTAGCTGTTGGTAATATGGTGTCTAAAGCTTTAGCTGTTGCAGATCAATTCATTGAAAAGGATCATTTAAGTATAAAAGTAATCAATATGAGAAAGATTAAACCAATTGATTTTGAAAAACTTAAGAAGGAAATTGGTCAAATAGAAAAAGTTGTTACAATTGAAGACAATGTTATTATTGGAGGTTTCGGTAGCCTTATTTCTCAGAAATTTAATAATGATTTTGATCTCTTAAATTTAGGTTTTAAAGATGAGTTTATAGAGCATGGTGAAACGAAAGAACTATTTAATAAGCATGGTTTATCAAAAGAAGGTATATACAATCAAATTAAAGAGTTTTTAGTTTAAGTATTAAAGGGGGGACTATGAAATATTCAAGGCATTCAAAGATTATTGAATTAATCAAAGACTATGAAGTGGAAACACAACAAGAATTGGCACGATTACTTAAAACGAAAGGTTTTGATGTGACTCAGGCCACTGTCAGTCGTGATATTAAAGAACTGAGATTAGTAAAAATTCTTGGTCAAAATGGTAAGTACAAATATGCTCGATCAAATGAGAGTTCACAATTGGTAAGTGACCGGTTTATGAAACTTTTTAAAGATGCGGTGATTGAAATTGATATTGCGAGTAATATTGTTGTTGTTAAAACTTTAGTAGGTTCTGCTAATGCAGCAGCTGCTGCTATCGATGCTTTGGATGTTCAAAAAATAGTTGGTACCATTGCTGGTGATGACACAATTTTCCTATTATTGAAAACAAAAAAAGAAGCCCTTGAAGTGAAATCTTACTTTGAAGGATTAATGGAGTAGTTATGATTGAAGAAATCTATATTAAAAATTTTATTTTAATAGAAGAAGAAACGATACAATTTAAAAATGGATTAAATATAATTACTGGTGAAACCGGTGCAGGTAAATCCATTATTCTTCGTGCCATCAATATACTCCTAGGTGATGTAGCAAAGACAGATTATATTGGTGATTTTAGTGACCAAACAATTATTGAAGGAACCTTTCTACTTAATGAAGCTGCTGAAAAGTTTTTAGAAAAGTACGGTATAGAAGCAGATCAACGTCGAATCATTATAACTCGTGAAATGAGTGAAGTGGTTAGTACAATTTCTAGGATTAATGGCCGAAGGATTACTGTTAAGTTACTAAAATCTTTAGGAGAGCATTTAATAGATTTTCATGGACAAAACCAACACCAAAGCCTACTAGATACAAGTTATCATAGTCAATATTTAGATAGTATTGATTCTGAATCAATAGATCCGTTATTAAGTAAAATTAAAAGTATAGTACTTGATTATAAAGCAAATGTAAAGAAATTAGATGATTTAATTGAATCCAATGAATTAAAGGATAGAGAACTTGATTTTGTAGAATTTCAATTAAATGAGATAAATAACTTAGAATTAAAAGAGGGAGAGATTGAGTCCCTTGAAAAAGAGTTTAATTACTTATCAAATTCTGAACGTATACAAAAAATTGTCGGTGGTTCTCTCAACCACTTAAAATCTGATGATGGCTTATACGATACATTACAAGACATCATTTATGATTATAATTCTATTGAAAAGTTTGATGATAGCATTGAAGCAATTAATGAAAAAATCAAAGAAATCTTTTATTTGTCAGAAATTGTAATTGATCAGATTCAAAATTATTTTTACGATTTAGAATTTGATGAATTTAGATTAAAAGCAATTAATCAGCGTATGGATGCCATTAATAGTGTTCTAAAGAAATATGGTAATACATATGAGGCTCTAATTGAGTACAAGACCGAATTAGAAGAAAAGTTAGAAAAATATAGTTCCCTTGAAAAAGAAATCAAAAGAATTAAAAATGAAAATGAAAGCATTATTAAAGAATACTATACTATAGCAGACCAATTAACAAAGGTTCGAAAGAATGCTGCTCAAATATTTGAAAAACGTATTAACTCAGAGTTTAATGAGTTAAATATGAAAAATTCAAATATTAAAGTGCAAATGAATCAAAAAGATGATTTATCAACTAATGGGCAAGATGTTATTGAACTATTGATATCTACTAACTTAGGACAACCATTTAAATCACTTAAGGATATTGTTAGTGGCGGTGAATTATCTAGAACTATGTTAGCTATTAAATTAATCACAAAAAATATGAACAGTGTACCAACATTAATTTTTGATGAAGTGGATACTGGTATTAGTGGTGTAACTGCGGATATAATTGGTAAAAAGTTAAAGAAAATATCTGAAAATTTACAAATTATAACGATAACCCATTTACCACAAATTGCTGCTTTCTCAGATCATCATATTAGTGTCAATAAATCTGTAGACGATTCTCTAGAGAAAACAATTTCTGAAGTAAAGATTCTTTCAAAGGAAGAAAAAGTTGAAGAAGTTGCAAAACTTATTAGTGGCAGTAATGTTACTAAGATGTCAATGAAGAGTGCAACTGAATTAATAGAAAAAGCTGTACAATAGCATTGTTAATTATATCTAAAATAACAAGGTGGAACCATTAATTGTTGCATTAATTTAATGAAGCCTTGTTATTTTTTTATAAAAAGATATGATATACATTTTAAAAGAATAGATTTTGTATTAAGATAGGGAGGTAGGAAATGAAAGCATTAAATAATTTTCTAGAGTCTAGAGCATTAAATAACCAATCAAAAATGGAGTATAAGGATGTTCTTCGTGGATTAATGTCTTTTTTAGAAGAATATCAGGTTTTCAAAATAGAAGACTTTAATCAGGACTTGTATGAAAGCTATATTTTAGATCTTAAATCCAACAGTTATAAATTATCTACTCTTAATAAATACATATCAATAATCAATAATTATTGTTTCTATTTATACACGAATGGGTATATAGATAGTAAGATTAGTAAAGAACAGTTTGAGTTAGCTCGTAATAAAAATAAAGAGGTTATTGATGCAAAGGAGTTTCAAGAAATCATTGAGTTGATTGAATCCGATGGTTCTGAGAATAGACGTAATCTTAGAATTATTTTTTTGCTGTACAAGACACCTTTAAGTTTAAAAGAAATATTGTCAATAAAGATTGAAGATTTTAGTGAAAATTTTCAGTTTATTCTTGTTAATAGGAAAAGGATTGCCTTAAATCAGTCCGTTGTCGAATTTTTAAACAATGAAAAACTAGACAATGGTGAGGGATATCTATTTAAAAATTATAAAGGTAACCAATTATCTCGTCAATCCGTATGGAAATTTTTGAAGAATTATAATGATAAATTTGACCTAAATTTATCTATTGATTTACTGAACCATTCCTTTAAAATTAATAAAATGTTAGAGAAATATATAAAATGAGGAGGCAAATATGACAAAACGTGTAATAATTTTTGTGTTGGATAGTGTTGGTATTGGCGCATTGCCAGATGCTGAAAAATTTGGAGATATTGGTGTTAATACATTAGGACATATAGCAGAAAATTCAGAAGAATTTAAAATTGATCACTTGAAAAAATTAGGCATTGGTAATATTCCTGGACTAGAGGCCATTGAAGCAACTGAAGAACCAACTGCAGCTTTTGGTCGTCTAGCAGAAGTTTCTGAAGGGAAAGATACAACTTCAGGCCACTGGGAAATTGCTGGCCTGCATTTAACAGAACCTTTTAAAACGTACCCTAATGGCTTTCCTGAGGAAGTGATTAAAAAGTTCGAAGAGGCAACTGGTAGAGGTGTGCTTTGCAATAAACCAGCTTCTGGGACTACAATTATTAAAGAGTTAGGCGAAAAACATATGGAAACAGGTGATGTTATTGTTTATACTTCAGCTGATAGTGTTTTCCAGATTGCGGCACATGAGGCGGTTGTTCCATTAGAAGAGTTATATGAAATGTGTGAGTTTGCTAGAGAAATGTTAAGGGGCGAGAATCAAGTTGCCCGTGTGATTGCAAGACCTTTTGTAGGTGAAGATGCAGAATCATTTGTAAGAACTTCTAATCGACATGATTATTCTTTAGACCCCTTTGGTAAAACAATCTTAGAGTTGGCAAAGGATAAAGGATTAGATGTAGAAGCTGTTGGAAAAGTAGTTGACATATTTAATGGTGTTGGCATTACAGACTCTGTTCATACTGAAAGCAATATGGATGGTATCGACAAAACTATTGAGTTTTTAAAACGAGACACAGAAGGTATAATTTTTACTAACCTAGTTGACTTTGATGCCAAGTACGGTCACAGAAGAAATGTTGAAGGTTATCGTGAAGCCTTAGAAGCTTTTGATGTAAGATTACCTGAAATCCTAGAAGCATTGAATGATGATGACATTATTATTTTTACAGCAGATCACGGAAATGATCCGACTTACGAAGGTACTGATCATACCCGTGAATATGTACCAGCATTAATTTATGGAAAAGCTGTAAAAGCAGGAGCGAATATTGGTACACGTGAAAGCTTTGCGGATATTGCTGCTACAATTGCAGATATTTTTAACATTGATGGATTAGAACATGGTAAGAGTTTTAAAAATATAATTATGAAGTAAGGAGAATAAAATGGAAAATATGTTAGAAAAAATTAACGAAGCCAAGTTTTTTGTAGAAAAAAAATTAAATAAGAAACCAGAGTTAGGATTAATCCTAGGTTCTGGGTTAGGTGTTTTAGCAAATGAAATAGATAATCCAATTAAAATTAAATACGATGAAATACCTCATTTTTCAAAGTCTTCAGTAGAAGGTCATGCAGGCCAATTTGTAATAGGAGATTTAAATGGTAAGGAAGTTATGGTAATGCAAGGTAGAACGCATTATTATGAAGGGTTATCAATGAAGCAAATAACTTTTCCTGTTCAGTTAATGAAAGCCTTAGGTATTGAAAAATTGATTTTAACAAACTCTGCCGGTGGGGTTAATACAGGATACAAAGCTGGAGATTTAATGTTAATCAGTGATCACATTAATTTTTCAGGCAATAATCCATTAATTGGTGAGAACTACGAAGCTATTGGACCGAGATTCCCTGATATGTCTGATACTTATGATAAAGCATTAAGAATTAGAATCAAAGAACTTGCTAAAACATTAGACATACGTTTACAAGAGGGTGTTTATATGTTTAATACAGGGCCAACATATGAAACAGCTGCTGAAGTAAGAATGGCTCGTATTATTGGTGCTGATGCTGTTGGCATGTCTACCGTTCCAGAAGCAATCGTGGCAAACCATAGTGGTATGTCAATTGTTGGGATTTCGTGCATTACAAATATGGCAACAGGAATTTTAGATCAACCCTTAGACCATAAAGAAGTAGTTGAAACAGCTGATCGTGTGAGAGAAACTTTCAAAACACTTGTACACAAAATTATAGAAATAATTTAGGTGATTCTATGAGAATGTATGATTTAATTATAAAAAAGAGAAATGGTGAAGAGCTATCTACAGAAGAAATTGAATTTTTTATTCAAAAGTATACTGCAGGTGAAGTTGAAGATTATCAAGCCTCAGCATTAATGATGGCAATATTCTTTCAAAAGATGAACATGCGAGAGACTGTTGATTTAACAAAAGCGATGATGCATTCAGGAGATGTTGTTGATTTATCAGCTATTGAAGGTATTAAAGTTGATAAACACTCTACAGGTGGTGTAGGTGATACGACGACTCTTGTATTAGCGCCCTTAGTAGCCTCATGTGGTGTGCCAGTGGCAAAGATGTCTGGTCGTGGTTTAGGTCATACAGGGGGTACATTAGATAAACTGGAGGCAATAAAAGATTTTCGTATTGATTTAAGTATTGATGAGTTTGTTAACAATGTAAATAAAAATAAAATTGCTGTGATTGGTCAAACGAAAGATATTGCTCCGGCAGATAAAAAACTCTATGCATTGAGAGATGTAACAGGCACTGTCGACAATATTAGTCTAATTGCTTCAAGTATTATGAGTAAGAAATTAGCAGCTGGATCTAATGCAATTGTTCTAGATGTAAAAGTTGGCTCAGGTGCTTTTATTCAAGATTATCCTGGTGCTTTAGAGTTAAGTCAAAACATGGTAAGTATTGGATCGGAAATGGGTCGAGATACTGTTGCGTTAATTACTGATATGGATCAACCGTTAGGCCGAGCAATAGGGAACTCTCTCGAAGTAAAAGAAGCGATTGACACTTTGAAGAATGTAGGTCCTGAAGATTTAACTGAGTTATGTCTGAATCTTGGTGGTAAAATTTTGTTATTAGCCAATAGAGTTAAATCATTTGAAGAAGGAAAGGCTTTACTAAAGGAAAAATTAGAAAATGGTCAGGCCTTTGAAAAATTTAAAGAGTTCATTAAAATTCAAGGTGGAGACCTTTCAGTTGTAGAAAACCCTGAAGAATTACCATTAGCTAAAAACACTTATGAAGTGAAGGCAATTGAAGCTGGAACATTAAATAAGATGGTTGCAGATGAGATTGGTATTTGCGCCATGATGCTAGGAGCTGGTCGAGAGACTAAGGATAGTTCAATTGATTTATCAGCGGGTATACTGCTTAATAAAAAAGTTGGTGATCCTATTAATAAGGGCGATGTTTTAGCTACCTTCTATACTAATAAGGATGAAATGGTTATTAAATCTATTGAACAGAAGTTTAGAGATAATATTTCTATAACAAAAGATTCTGTTAAAAAACAAAAATTAATCAAAGCAATCGTTATGAAAGATAGTCTTCAAGAATTTTAAATATGCCTCCTTCGGGAGGTTTTTTTGTGACTAATGAACTATGAAATAATTGAATATATATAAGATATATGTTACAATGTCTAAGTAAACTAAATTTTGTAATTAAATTAAAAGGTGGTAAAAATGAACAAAAAAATTATTGTATTTCTTATGGTTTTCGTTCTAATTTTTTCATTGACAAGTTGTAAAGAATCCTTTGACCATGAAAAAGCTATGGATGAGGCAATGGAAACTATTCAAAATGCAACAAAAGCGCATACATATTCTAATTTTACTCTAGATAATGACTTTGGTGTTAAAGTCTCTGAAATATTAGAATTAGCTGATGAAGAAACGATTACGAATAAAGAGGATTTAGAAAAAATTGGTGCAACAGTATCAAATATTAACTTTGTATTAGAACAGAAAGTAGATTTAGATAGTTTCGTAATTGATATGAATATGTTATTAAACTATGAATCTGAAAAATTTGTTAATATAAGTATGTTCATGAATGATGATTTTATATTCTTTAATGAACCTGATTTATTAAGACAAGGCGCTATGGTGAAATTTGGATTTTTGAATGATATGATGGCTGAAATGCCAAATGCTGAAGCAACAGATTTAATTGGCACAATAAAAGGACAAGTTGTTGATCAACAGCAAATGACACAAAAATTCTTACCTATTATGGACCAAATTATTGAAGAAAATGTTTCTGAACCAGAAGTTTTAGAAACGACAATTGAATTTCAAGGTAAAGATTTAAAAACAAATGAAGTAAAGTATTCAATGGATTATGTAGAAGCTTTAGAACTGGTTAGAATTTTCTTAGATAATGAAGAATTCATGTCATTATATGAAGAAGTTTTAGCTTCACAAGCAGATTATATGTCTACAATGTCAGGTGGCATGCCAATGCAAAGTGAAGAAGAAATGATTCAAGAATTCAATGAAGGTATTGATGAGGCAAAAGCATCAATTGATGAAATTTTAGCCGATGCTGAAGCAGTTGCCGTTTTAGAAAATTATAATTTAGATGTTTCATACTACTTTGATAAGGGTATAAAGAGTATAAAATATGATTTTGATTTTTTCAGTGTAAAGTCTGATTATTACTCAATTGATGAAGAACTGGCATTTGATACACCAACAGAAGAAACAAGTTATGTAATACAGGATCAAATGGGGCTTTATGGCATCATGGGTATCTTAAATCAAGAGGCTATAGAAAACTTACAAAATCACCAATTAGTAACTGATTTCAATGAGTTACAACAAATGACACCTGAATATTAATATTTTTATAAATATAATTTTAAAGGAGTGTGAGAAATGGGTTTTTTAGACAAAGTTAAAAAAGGGTTAGGAACAGCAGCAGAAGGTGCTAAAATTGCAAGTTCAATGGCTATTATTAAGAAAGATCTTGAACATGCAAAGTTAAAGAAGTCTAAAGCATTGAAGCAATTAGGTGAAGTTGTATATAATAACAAAGAAGACTTTGCTACAGAAGTTGCTTTTTCTGAGTTGTTAGAGGAAATTGAAACGCTAGACTCAGAAATTTCTAAGTTAGAAGAAGAGTTAAGTGATGAAGGTAAAAAATTCAATAGCGATGAAAATGAAGTAACAACTGAGGTTGAAGAAACGGTTGTTGAGGTAAAAGAAGAACTTATGGATCAAGAAAAGCAATAAATTATATAAAAGTGGATTGATATTTTATCAATTCATTTTTATTTGGGTCCTATTAAGTATAGAGAATAGGTGATTATATGAAATGTACATTTAAAATTAATACTTTTGAAGGCCCTTTAGACCTTTTACTACATCTCATCAACATAAATGAAGTAGAAATTACTGAAATTCCAATTTTTGAGATTACTAAACAATATATGGAATATATTGAATCATTTAATGATTTAGATTTAGATTTAGCCAGTGAGTTTATTTTAATGGCCTCTGAACTATTAGAAATTAAATCAAAAATGCTCTTACCAGACCCTAAATATGATACGGAAGAGTTTAATGAGGCAATTGATGACCCAAGAGAAGATTTAGTTAATAAATTACTTGAGTATAAAAAGTTTAAGAATGCTGCAAATATTTTAGATGAAAGATTCAGCGATTTTGGTAGGATTCATTTTAAAGAACAAGAGGATTTAACACCTTTTATTAAAAAGGTACCTTTAGAAGAACTAAACAAAGACTTAGAAAAAGAATTGTTAGTGAACGCAATGAAGCGAATTCTCAGTAAAATTGATCGGACAGATGAAGGTAGAGAAAATTACTTTAAAAAAGTTAAAAGAGATGCTTTTACAGTAGAAAACAAAATCATTATGATTCAGCAACGGTTGAAAAAGGAACTAAAGTTTGAATTTTCTTCATTGTTTTCTAATCAAGTCTCTAAAAATGAAGTAATTGTAACTTTTATGGCTTTACTAGAATTGTTAAAACTTAATGAAATCACAGTGGTACAAGAGTACATGTTTGACGATATTATTATTGAAGGTAGGAACGTATAATGACTAAAAATGAAATTAAATCAGCAATAGAGTCTTTAATGTTTGTTTATTCAGAACCTATTAGTATCTATAAATTTTCTAAAACTTTTGAGGTGGAAAGAAGTGATGTTACAACTTGTTTAAAGGAGTTAGAAGAAGAATATATTAAAGATAATAGAGGTTTTCGATTAGTTGAAGTGAATAATAAATACCAACTAGGGACCAGTAAAGAAAACCATGAGTACATTGAAGAGTTTTGTAAAACAAGTCAATCAAAAGGATTATCAAGTTCTTCTTTAGAAGTGCTAGCCATCATTGCTTATAAACAACCTGTCACCCGAGTGGACATTGAGAGTATTCGAGGGGTTCGATCAGGTAGTATTATTCGAAATCTTATTGAAAGAGATTTAATTGAGGTTGCCGGAAAACTTGAAACCATCGGTACACCTTATATTTATGCTACGACGGAAACATTCTTAAAGGGCTTCGGATTTGAGAGTATAGATGATTTACCTAAAATTGATGATTTTCATAATTTTGAATTTTTAGCAAATTTTAATTTACAAAAGGAGAGTATTGACAATGATACGCATGCGGATACCAACGGAGAATGACTATGATATAATGCTTCCTATTATGAGTAAACATGGGATCAGTAAAAGTGTTCTTACATCTAATAATGAAAGCACTTTTATTATGATTGAGAAAGATCAAGTGATTGGTTTGTCTAAATATTTTATTCATAATAAAATCGGTGTTATAAGTTTAATGGCTTATACTATTGATTTTATGGATAACAGTTATAGAGATGCTTTTTTTAGAGGTGTATTAAACTTAATGATTAATAACGGATTATTTGAAGGAATCATTATGACTACACAAGACAATGATGATTTTTATAAAACCTATGATTTTAATCCTGTTGATTCCGACTTATTGAATAGACTGAAAGAAAATAATTTAAACGCTGATAAAGTGGTAAATGCATATAAAGTAGATATTGATGCTTTTTTCAATAGACCATGTGCCGGATAGGTAGGAGGATTTAAATGATTGATTTACATTGTGATACGATTTTATTATTAGATGAGGCAGGCCATCGAGCCAATTTAAAAGAAAATCCTTTTAGTATTGATCTTAAAAAGCTTCAGAAGAATAAATCTCTTGCTCAGTTTTTTGCACTATTTATAGAGTTAGAAGCTTTTGATGAACCATGGAATTATTTTGAAAAGTTGTATAAGCGCTTTAATAAAGAGATGGCAGCAAATAGTAATACGATTAAGCACGTAAGAAGTTATGAAGAAATGATAAAGAATGATAAAATTTCAGCTTTTTTAACCGTTGAAGAAGGTGGAATAATCGGAGAAGATTTTAGTAAACTAAAACAACTATACACCTTAGGTGTTCGTTTAATTACCCTGACTTGGAATTTTCCTAATAGTATTGGTTATCCCAACGTAAACGGTTATTCAAATAATGGTTTAACAAAATTTGGTAAAGAAGTTGTAGAATATATGAATACAGCTGGCATGATAATTGATGTTTCTCATTTGTCCGACGCTGGGTTTCGAGATGTAGCAAGTTTGTCTAAGAAACCTTTTATTGCGAGTCATTCAAATGCAAGAAGCATTGTTAACCACTCAAGAAATCTAACAGACGATATGATTAGGTCTATTGCTAACTCAGGAGGCGTTGTTGGTATTAACTTCTGTCCCTCTTTTATAAATATAGATGGGGTTTCAACTATTAATATGATTGTTAAGCATATGCTTCATATTATTGATAAAGGCGGTATTGATGTTATGGCAATTGGTACTGATTTCGATGGTATTAAGGGACCCTTAGAAATCGAGGATATTTCTCAAATGCACTTACTAAAGGATGCTTTAATTAAAGAAGGGCTAAGTCAAAATCAAATAGAAAAAATCTGGCAAAGTAATGCTAAGAGAGTCTTAAGAGAGGTTTTATAACCTTTCTTTTTTTATTTGACATATGTTGCTTAAAGGTTTATAATGGGTATATGTTAATAATGGAGTTGATATTATGGAAAATACTAAAAGACTGGTTCAAGTGTTTAAAGCCAATAATTACTCGCTAACTTCCCAACGGGAGAAAATCTTAAAATTTCTATTAACAAAAGATGATCACATGACTATTCAAGACATTTGTACTGAGTTAGATGATCCCAATGTTAGTCAAGCCACCATCTATAGGAATCTTAAACTGTTTTTACAATTAGGATTAGTTAATCGTGTCAACATGAATAGTGCTGATTATTATGAAATGTCTGATCAAGAAGCAAGTAGTCATTTTCATTTAACTTGTAAAAAATGTAATAAGATTATAGAAATAAAAGATATTTCATCAAAGAGTATTGAAGAGTTAATTGAGGAGAGGTTTGGATTTAAAGTAACAAAAACAGATATTGTATTTAAAGGTATTTGTTCAGAATGTAAAAAGAAAGAAGAAGATAATGTCTAGACCAAGAAAAAAAAGATGTATAAAGGGGAAACCGAAATATAAAAAATTTGGTCCAAAAGGAACGCCGGGACTAGAGGAAATTGAATTAAAATTAGATGAATATGAGAGTATTAGGTTAATGGACATTGAAGAATTAACCCAAGAAGAGTGTGCTTCAAAAATGAGTATTGGTCGAAGTACTTTTCAAAGAATCTATAAAAATGCAAGACGTAAACTTGCTGAAAGTGTTATAAACAATAAAGATTTAATATTTTCTAATCAAGAAGAAAACATTATCATTAGAAAAAATGGAAAAGACTGTCAAAGGAGAATAAAAGATGAAGATAATGATTAGTGCTACAGGAAAAGATAAAAATTCTATTGTTGACGAAAAATTTGGAAGGGCAGAACATTATATAATTTATGATTCTAGTAAAGATGCCTTTAATAATCTTGTTAATACAGCACAGTCTGGAGCACATGGGGCGGGACCGAAGGCTGCTCAAATTGCTATTGATCATGGTGTAGATATTATTTTAACTGGCAATTTAGGACCAAAAGCCATGCGTGTTATTGAGCACACCAATATCAAGGCTTATTATTTAAAAGAAAAAACAGTTCTGGAAAATGTACAATCATTTTTAAAAGATGAATTAGAGGAAATTGAAAAAGCTGGTCCATCTAATGCTGGGAAGTGATATAAATGAATATTGTATTTTTAAGTGGTAAGGGCGGAACAGGTAAGACCACAGTTTCTACTAATATTGCTTATATAAATGGTTTCAATTATATCGATTGTGATGTAGAAGAACCCAATGGCCATATTTTCTTAAAGCCTGAGTACAAAGAAGTAGTTCAATCTGGGATTTTAAATCCGGTGATTGATGAAGAAAAATGTACACTGTGTAATGCATGTGTTGAGAATTGTCAATTTGGCACCCTTGCCAATACTGGAAAGAAAATACTTATTTTTAATGAGTTATGTCATGGGTGTGGCACATGTTCTATTAGTTGTAATTTTAATGCTATTCAAGAAGTGAAAAGAAATGTTGGGAAAATTGAAATAGGCACTTATGAAAAAGGAAAATTTATGCGTGGGGTACTTAATTTAAAAGAACCCCTTGCAGTACCTTTAATAAAAGATGTAAAAGAGTTAATAGTGGCACATGAAACGAATATAATAGATGCGCCACCTGGTAGTTCTTGTACTGTTGTTGAAACTTTAGAAGATGGAGATTATGCTGTATTAGTGACTGAACCCTCGGCATTTGGGTTAAGTGATCTTAAACAAGTCGTAACTGTTTTAAAACAGATGGCAATTCCTTTTGGAGTTATTATCAATAGAGGAGATAACAATAATAGTATTATTACTGATTATTTAAATAAGGAAAAAATAGATTTAATTGGTATGATCCCTTATTCTATGAAAGCAGCTCAGCTATATTCTAAGGGAACCTTATTGATTAAAGATCCTGAACTGAATGAAGTTTTTGTTGATTTAAGTCAAAAAATAATGCATCGGGTGATGACAAATGGAAAAAATTAGAATGAATACTGGGGAATCAATTGTTGTCATTAGTGGCAAAGGCGGTACGGGTAAAACAACTATAACTGCATCATTAGCCCATTTAATGAGTAAAGATGTCGTTAAAGCAGATTGTGATGTTGATGCTTCTAACCTTGGTATTATTTTAAATGGTGAAACAAAGTTAGAAAATGACTATTATGGAGCAAAAGTTGCAAGAATAAATGAAGTCAAGTGCTTGGATTGTGGGCAGTGTGAAGCAGTTTGTAGATATAATGCTATTGAATTAAAAAATGGAAAGTATAGTGTTAGACCATTAAAATGTGAAGGCTGTAATGCTTGCGTTGTTAAGTGTCCAAATAATGCGATTCAATTATTAGATGAAAAAACTGGAAAAATACAAGTAAAGGAAACGAGTAAAGGTAAACTTGTTACATCTGTTATGATTCCTGGAGCAGAGGGTTCTGGTAAATTGGTTACTGAAGTTAGAAAAACAGGTAAGCAATACGGTATTGATTTTTTAATAGATGGCTCTCCAGGTGTTGGATGTTCTGTTATGGCAAGTGTTACTGGCACCAACTATTCAATAATAGTCACGGAACCGACTCAATCGGGATACGAAGATTTAATTAGAGTTTATGAAATTGTAAAACATTTTAACTCAAAGGCCTTACTGATTATCAATAAATATGATATTAATGAAGAAATGACTAATCAAATAGAAAAAGCAGCAAAGGAAATTGGTATTCAAATGCTTGGAAGGATTCCTTTTGATCCAGTTGTTAATGAAGCAGTTAATGGGTTAAATGCCATAGTAGAATACCGTGAGTCAAGGGCATCAAAAGCACTGATCAATATATATGAACAATTAAAAGAAGAGATTTCATAGGAGGTAATAATGAGAATTGCAGTTGCTACAAATAATGGAAAAGTATCCGGTCATTTTGGACATTGTGAAGGTTTTACAGTCTACAATATAGAAGACAATGTTATTGAATCGGATGAATTTTTAAAAAGTCCTAAACATCAACCAGGTGTATTACCAAAATTCTTAGCAGATAATAATGTAAACATAATCATGGCTGGTGGTATGGGTGCAAAGGCGCAACAAATATTTAATGCAGAAAATATTGAAGTAGTTGTTGGCGTAGCTGGGGATCTGAAAAGTGTTATGAATGAGTATTTAAATGGAAAAATTGAATCAACTGAATCGATTTGCACTGACCATGCACATCAAGGTGAAGGGTGTTCTCACTAGAATGAAAAATAGCGTTTAAAAGCGCTATTTTTAGTTTTCTAAGGACTTGTAATTTTTTAAATTCTATAATATACTACTGTCATAAGAAGGACTAGTATTAGAAAATAAATCATATGGAGGAAAAGAATTGCTTAATCAAGACATACATAAGGAATTAAATAAAAACAAAGTAGCCATTGGCTTAAGTGGTGGCGTTGATTCTACGGCAGCAGCTTATTTACTAAAACAAGAAGGCTATGAAGTAATCGGGTTAACAATGAAGCTCTTTGATACTTTTGATAAGAATGGTAATCTATTAGAGAATCAAACGATTAATGATGCAAAAAAAGTTGCTGAAAAACTCAACATAGAACACCATGTACTAGATTATCGTGATGTTTTTGAAAAAGAAATAATTAATAATTTTAGAGATGAGTATTTAATTGGTCGAACACCAAATCCTTGCGTTCGTTGCAATCGTTTGATTAAATTTGGCGCATTATTGAGTTCTGCCCATGCCTTAGGTGCTTATTATTTAGCAACAGGCCATTATTCTAGAATTATTTATGACCATGAGAGTAAAGAATTTAAAATCTTAAAAGGTACTGCTGAGAAAAAAGATCAAGCCTATATGTTTCATGTATTAAAACAAGAACAGTTAAAATATATTAAGTTTCCCTTAGGGCACTTTAAAACAAAGAAAAAGATTCGTGAGATTGCTAAAAAGGTTGATATAGCATTAGCAGATAAAGAAGATAGCCAAGATATATGCTTCATTCAAGACAATAATTATCCAAAATTTTTAAAGGAAAAACTTAATGTTAAAGTAAAATATGGAAACTTTGTAGATATTTACGGAAATATACTTGGCAGGCATAAAGGAATCATTAATTATACCATTGGTCAGAGAAGAGGTTTAGGTATCGCCATTGGAAAACCTGCTTATGTAATTAGGATTAACCCTAGGCGAAATGAAGTGGTTATTGGTGATAATAAACACACATATAAAAAAGGATTTATTGGCCATCAATATAACTTTTTAAAGGATATTAAAATCGATGGGTTAGCTGTTGAGGTAAAAATTAGATACAGTGCTAAGCCATCAAAAGCTAAGATTTATAAATTAGATAACAATCGGATAAAAGTAATATTTAATAAAAAAGAAAGGGCAATAACCCCTGGGCAAGCAGCTGTTTTTTATATTAATGATGAAGTCATTGGCGGTGTTGACGTAGATAAGGTAATTGAGGAGTGATTTAATGAGTGCTTTTAAAAGTAAAGAAGTTAAAAAGAATATTAGCTTTAAAGATGTTCAAAAAATTGATATAAGAGTCGGAGAAATCTTAGCGGTTGAAGATATCAAGGCTTCAGATGATCTGATGAAGTTAACTGTTGATTTTGGTGACTTTAAGCGAATAATTGTAGCAGGCATAAAAAATGAGCGAGAGAACCCTAGTGAGATCAAAGGTCTGCAAGGATTGTTTGTTGTCAATATGCCTGAAAAAGAAATGTTTGGTGTTGTATCAGAGGGCATGTTATTTGATTTAGGTTATGAAAATGGCATTACACCAGTATTAGCTGTACCAGAGAAAAAAGTTCCTAATGGGACATGTGCAGGGTAGACAAAAATGTTTAGAAATGTAAATTTTGGGTAAGAAAGAATTGAGGTGATGTTTATGAAGATTAATAGTTTTAGTCGTCCAATTACTCAGGATTATTCAAATAATCCAGCTAACTTACAAATATCTGAAAAAATGAATGCCCAAGCTAGGGGATTAGATCAAGGCGTTGAGAATTCACAAGATGCAAAAAATATGATCAATACAGCTGAAGGGGCTTTACAAAATGTTGGTGAATCACTCAATAGAATGCGGGAATTAACAGTACAAGCAAGTAATGGCATTCTAACGGATGATGATCGCTCAATTATTCAAAATGAAATTGAAACCTTAAAAACAGATATTAGTGATAGTTTAAGAAATACCGAATTTAATCAAATCAGTCTCTTTGAAGGAACAGATGCTGTTATTCAAACGGGTGCAAATGCTGGACAAAGTAGGAATATTGAAATACGAAATACAACATTAGAGAATTTAGGTATTGCAAACTTAGATGTTACGGAAGATGCAGATCTTGAATCAATAGACAATGCTATTGAAAGCATTAGCGAAGCAAGATCAAATTTAGGGGCACAGGATAATGCTTTAAGCAACACAATTAATGCAAATTCCGTGGCTCGTGAAAATACACTTTCTTCTCAATCACAATTAGATGAAGATTTTGCAGAAAAAGTTAGTGAACTTAAGAAAAATCAGATAATGCAACAGTATTCTATGCAGATGCAAAAGATGGATATGAACAATCAGACTGGTGTATTAGATAGTATATTTTAAGCATTAAAAATGACCCAAACGGGTCATTTTTTATTGAAATAATTCTTTATAGTTTTCTTTTGTAATTGGTTCTCCGTATATGAAATAACCTGGTTCTATATATGTCGTATAAAAGGATGTACCAAAATGTAAATGTGGGCCTGTTGAACGACCTGTGGATCCTACAGTTCCTATAAGATCACCGGTGGTCACTTGGTCGCTTATATCTACTTCAAGTGTGTCTAAATGTAAATAGTAGCTTAGTAGTCCTTGTCCATGGTCTATAATGATTGTGTTACCAGTTAAGGCGAAATGTCTTGATAAGGTAACAACACCATGGTTAATGGCATGTACAGGTGTCCCTTTAGGCGCTGCTAGATCTAATCCAGAATGAGCATATGAAGTAACGGCATCATTAATATAGCGACCTTCACCAAATTCAGTAGTGATTTTTGCTTTTAAAGGCATAATAAAATTTTCATCAAAGTATTGTTCTTCGCTAGAAATCTTTCTAACTGGATGAAAATATTTATTATATTCCGCGTAGGCATTAGCATTACTACTGGATGCCATTGTAGAAGCAGTAACATATAAATACTGTGTTTTAAAATCTCGATCAATAATATCTATTGAATAAAGATGCTCATACTTTTCTTCTGTTTTTATAAGGATTTCATAGGTAGCCGGTTTAGTCCTTGCATGGATTGGTATATATGCCACTATATTATTTCCATTTTTATAAAAATTAACTTCTTCAATAATCAAAGTTTCAACTGATTGTATCTCATCAAGGGCAACATATTTACCGGTAATCTTTAAGTAATGGCCTTGATTAATTGACTCATGGCTTAGTTCAAAGATCGGTTGACGATTAATATCAAGTTGATAACTTACTGTTTTAGTTGTATGAGTATTCTCTTGATGATTTGCTTTGACTTGAAATACATATTCAAAAATGCCGTCATATTCAGGTACAAATAGTCTTTCACTAAAATCCCTTTGTTTATGAATTAACACTTCGTTTTCATAGACTAATAATTCTGTCGTACTATTAGTTCTCTCCAAGCTTAAATCATTAGGATTCCTTACAGTATTCATTTGCATTTGGTTATTAGTATCCCAAGAATACTCAATTGATTCTTCTTCAAATGAATAGTTAATTAAAAATTCATCACTTGAAGGTTTAAGCCTTTTGTTATCACTTAAAAGAGACAGATTAGGGTTAAACTTTTTATAGATAGCTTTAAATGATTTATCTTTAAAAAAGAATAATGAGTTTTCTTTAGTAAGTGAAAAAACTTCTTTTTCATCATTGGTAAAATACACTTTATTTTCTTCGAAATCATGAAAAAGCTTAATACGATGCTTTTCGTCGTTGTTCATATTGAAAACTATATCAAAAGCATTATTGTAATCAAGTGAATCTTTAGTTGAAATTTCCCTTTGTGTAATCAGGGGTAAGTAATTTATAAGGATCTCTTGATCAACTATGCTTTGATTTACATTAACTATTTCTACTGATGTTATATCTTCTACTTGATAAGGTTGATTGTTAAAGTAATAAAACCCACTAAAAATGATAATCATTAGCAGGGTGATTGTTATAATTTTTTTCATAGTCATTACCTCCTAGGCAAGTTAATTTTATCATAGATAATAAAGATAGACAAAGATAATAGTTTTTTATAAATAAATAATTTACATGATTATTACAAATATTATGGTATATTACATTGACAAGTTTAACTATGCGTGTTATTCTTATAAAGATTGTGAAAGAAATTTGAATAAGAGAGGAAATTTAATGAAAAATATTATGTTTAAGGATTTGCCAATATCTGAAGAGATATTAAATGCCACTATTGATATGGGTTTTGAAACAGCGACGGAGGTTCAAGAAAAGACTATACCATTACTAATGAATGGTCAAGATGTCGTTGCTCAATCTCAAACGGGGACGGGAAAAACAGCTTCTTTTGGAATACCTTTAATCGATATTATTGACGATTCACCTGGGGTACAAGGATTAATTGTATGCCCAACAAGGGAACTTGCTTTACAAGTTGTTGGTGAAATGAAGTCATTATCAAAATATAAGAAAAACGTAAATATTGTAGCTGTATATGGCGGCGCTTCTGCAAATAAGCAGATCAACAATATTAAAAAGGGTGCTAACATCGTTGTTGGAACACCTGGAAGAATAATTGATTTAATTGGAAGAAAATCTCTAAAATTAGGTGGGTTAAAGATGGCCTGTTTAGATGAAGCCGATGAGATGTTGAATATGGGTTTTATTGATGATATCGAAAAGATATTAGACAATACACCAAGTAATCGACAAACTATTTTGTTTTCTGCAACCATGCCAAGTCGAATTAGAAAAATTGCTAAAAATTATCAAGTAAAACCACATACAGTTAAGATAAAGAGAAAGAATTTAACTGTAGATAAAATTAATGAGTATAGTATGTTCCTGAAAAAAGGACAGAAAAAAGAAATGTTGATAAGAATGCTAGAAATTGAAAATCCAAAGCAGTCTTTAACATTTTGTAATACAAAACGTATGGTAGATAAATTGGTTTTAGAATTACAGCAAGACGGTTTCAAAGCAGACTTTTTACATGGTGATTTAAAACAATCTCAAAGAGATGCTGTTATGAACAAGTTTAGAGAAGGTAAAGTAAGACACTTAATTGCTACAGATGTTGCTGCGAGAGGTATTGATGTAGACGATATAGAATTAGTAGTTAACTATGACTTACCTCAAAACCAAGAGTATTATGTGCATAGAATTGGTCGTACCGGTAGAGCGGGGCGTATGGGTAAAGCTATTACATTTGTTTATAATCGTGAGAAAAGAGATTTAAGAAGCTTAGAACGATATACTAAATCTAAAATGGAAGTTATGGATCCACCATCATATAAAGAACTTCAAAATGCAAAAGAAGATAGATTATATGTTGAATTGACTGATTTAATCAAAGCACATGATGATGACCAAAATTTAGGAATTTATAAACGATTATTAAAAGATGGTTATTCTAATGAAGATATAACGCTTGCTTTACTTGATAAAGTATTAAATGTTAAAGCAGCAAAAAAAGAAGAAAAAGTTAAAAATGCTAATAGATTTGCAAACACAGGTGCTGAACCAGGAATGGTTCGATTATTTATGAATATTGGTAAAATTCATAAAATAAGAGTTGGAGATATTTTAGGTGCCGTTGCAGGTGAAGCAAATATCTCAGGAAAAGTTGTCGGATCAATTGATGTATTCAAAGCATTTTCATTTGTTGAAGTGCCAATGGATGCGGCTTTAAATGTTATTAACAGCTTAAAAGGTGTTAATATGAAAGGTGTTACTTTAAACGTTGAACCAGCGAACCCTAAATAAATCAATTAATCCACTTATGCTAATAGGTGGATTTTTTTGTATTTAATAGCATTAATCATTTCAATACTGTATTTGTTACAACAAGTATGATACACTGAAAAGAAACAGTAAATATAGAAAGAGGCAGTATGGATTCTAAAAACTTAAGAAGATCGAACGATTTAACAACAGGAAATTTGCTAAAACATTTAAAAAATATTGCTATACCAGCGAGTATTGGCTATCTATTCAATACATTATTTAATGTGATTGATACTTTTTATGCGGGTAAATTAAGTACAGAAGCACTCTCCGGGCTAACTGTTTCTTTTCCAATATTTTTTATTATTATTGCTTTAAGTGTTGGTATTGGTCGTGGTGCTACAGCACTCATGTCAATTGCTTTGGGTCAGAAGAATAACAAAGATTTCAACACTTATGCATATAATGCATTTGCTATAGGCATTGTTGCAAGTATCATATTAATCGCTTCTTCAGGGTTTATTGTACCCGTACTCTTTGATCTAACGGGCTCCACTGGAGAAGCTAAAAATTTAGGCGTAATGTATACTGAAACAATTTTTTATGGTGCAATATTCTTTATATTTAACTATATATTTAATGCAATATTAACGGCTCAAGGGAATACGAAACCTTTTAGAAACTTCTTGGTTTTAGGTTTTTTTCTAAATGTTCTATTGGATCCAATATTAATATTTGGATGGTTTGGAATACCAAGATTAGGAACTACTGGTATTGCTTTGGCTACGGTAATTATTCAAGGGGTAGGTACCGTGTATTTATATAATAAAGCTATTAAGAGTGAAGCTTTTAAATTGGAACCTTTTAAGATGAGTTGTATCCAATTAAAAAAGATAAAAGAATTGTTAGAGCAAAGCATTCCTGCAACACTAAGCATGTCTACAATTGCTTTAGGTACTTTCGTTATAAATTATTTTGTACTTGAATTTTCAGGGGACTCAACCATTGCAGGTTATGGTGTCGGTGTAAGAGTAGAACAACTAGTTTTATTACCTGCTCTAGGTATAAATGTAGCGGTTTTAAGTATTGTCGGTCAAAACTATGGTGGTAGGAATTTTAATAGAATAAAGAATGTCAGTGGCCTTGCAAAAAAAATTAGTGTTAGCTTAGTCAGTGTCGGAGGCGTTCTTATTTATTTTTTAGCGCCAGTGATTGTAAAACTATTCAATCCAAATCCTGATGTGATTGCTGCTGGCAGTACTTATTTAAGGATAGAGATTTTAACCTTACCAGCATATGCGCTGATTAACATTGTAATTGCATCTATGCAAGGCATAAAAAAACCAAATATTGCAGTCTATATTGGTTTTTATAGACAAGTATTAATGCCTTTATTAATATTCAACTTATTTGGCAAAGTTCTAGGCTTAGAAGTTCTAGGTATTTGGTGGGGAATTGTAATTATTAATTGGTCAGCAGCATTAATTTTAATTGCATATGAAAAGTTTAGATTTAAAAATTTAGACAAAAAAAATAGCAATGGGTAATCCATTGCTATACTTTTTTATAAAGTTTCAAGTAAACGTTCTGCTATTTGAACAGTGTTAGTTGCAGCACCTTTTCTAATGTTATCTGCTACTACCCACATATTTAAACCGTGATCAACACTAAAATCTCTACGGATTCTTCCAATATAAACTTCATTAGTATTTTCCGCCATTGTTGCTAAAGGGTACTCATTCTTTGAAACATTATCAACTAATTTAACACCTTCTGCTGATCCATATAATTTGAAAATATCTTTTACTTCAAATGGTTTCTTAAGTTCAACATTAATTGACTCACTATGTGCATAGTAAACAGGAACACGTACGGCAGTTGCAGTAATCTTAATAGAGTCATCTTCGAGAATTTTTTGTGTTTCATTAATCATTTTCATTTCTTCTTTTGTATAGCCATTTTCCATAAATACATCAATATGAGGAATACAATTATTAGCAATTGGGTGAGGATAGGCTTTGTTTTGGATATTGCCTTTTAAACCTTCTTCTAAATCTGAAACACCCTTCACACCTGAACCAGATACTGATTGATATGTTGAGAAAACAATACGTTTGATGCCATAGGTTTTATGTATTGGCTTTAATGCAACCATTGCTTGAATTGTAGAACAATTAGGATTAGCAATGATTCCTTTATGCTCTTTAATCGCATCAGGGTTAACTTCAGGCACGACTAAAGGTACGTTAGGGTCCATTCTAAAGGCTGAAGAGTTATCAACGACTATAACGCCGTTTTCAGCTGCAATAGGAGAATATTTAAGACTGATGTCACCGCCAGCAGAAAAAAGTGCAATATCTATATCACGATCAAAAGAGTTTTCAGTTAATGCTTCTACAATGTATTCATTGCCTTTACATATTATTTTTTTACCTGCTGACCTTTCTGAAGCAAATAAATATAAGTTTTCATAAGGGAAATCTCTTTCTTCAAGAATTTTCAGGAATGTTCGTCCAACCATACCAGTGGCACCAACTATAGCTAAATTAATATTTTTCATTTATTCTACCTCCAAATTAAGTTATAATAATATAAACTGATTAAATATATTTTTATCATAATATCATTTGTCATGTTAATCGTCAATGAAAAGGAGTTATTTATGAATATAGATCAAGAAATAAAGGCATTTGAAGCATATGCTACGATGCATAGAAGAGCACTTCATAAAATTCCAGAACTTGGATTTAATGAACATAAAACAAATGCGTATATTAAAAACACATTAGATGATCTTAATATACCTTATAAAGAAAGTGCTAAAACAGGTGTCATAGGTTTCATTAATAAAAACAAAGAGAAAACAATCGCATTTAGGTCTGATATGGATGCACTTAACATTCATGAACAAAACGAAATATCTTTTAAATCAACTATTAAAGAAAATATGCATGCGTGTGGTCATGACGGTCATATGTCAATGCTTTTAACCTTTGCTAAGTATTTAAAAGCACATGAAGAAAACTTACATGTAAATGTGGTTCTTATTTTTCAACCAGCCGAAGAAGGCCCCGGTGGTGCAGAAATACTCATAAAAGAGGGTTTGATTGAAACCTATTGTATTAGTGAGATTTATGGAACCCACCTATACCCAAGTATAGACGAAGGAAAAATTGGCCTTAGGAAAGGTGCCATGATGGCTTCTGTTGGGGAGTTTAAAATCACGATTTACGGTAAAAGCTCCCATGGCGCTATGCCCCATCTTGGTATTGATACCATTGCAATTGCTGCTCAATTTATTAGTCAAATTCAGCGAATTATAAGTCGTGAAATACATCCTACAACGTCAGGTGTTGTTTCTATTGGAAAAATAGATGGTGGGACAAGAACAAATATTATTGCAGAAAAGGTTGAGATGTTTGGAACCATTAGAGCCTTTGATTCTCAGACAAATACCTTTATACAAAAAAGAATCATTGATATTTTAAGTGGGTTAAAAATTAGTTATGCTATAGAATTTGATACTGATTTTAATGATATGTATCCTGTAGTTAATAATGATCCTGAAATGGTTGATGATTTTATAAAGGCAAATGGAGAAGAAAACATTTTAGAAATACCCTTGCAAATGATTTCAGAAGACTTTTCATACTATCAAAAAGAGATTCCAGGTTTATTTGTCTTTCTAGGTGTTAGAAATGAATCCAAGGGCTTTGTTAATGGTTTACACAATTCTAAATTTAATTTTGACGAGAAAAATCTGCTTTACGGTGTTCAAAGTTATATTAATATAATGAGATATAGAAAATATTTGGAGGATTAAATGAAACCGTCAGAAAATAAGAATTATGATCTCTTAGGGGTTAATGTATTATTTATGCTTTTAGGTTTAGTATTTTTAACTTTTGGAGCATACATACAATCAGTAAATTTTGATATTGGAATATTTATAACAGAGTATTTCATAGTATTACTACCTGTATTTCTTTATGGATACTATAAAAAGGTTGATTTAAAGGAAGCTTTAAGATTAAAACCTTTGAAATCGAAAGTGCTATTAAAAATCATTGCTCTTAGCTTTTTTTTAGTACCCATTATTGGTTTCGGAAATATAATTGTAACAACTGTCTTAAACTTTTTCGATTTAGTAATTGTTTATGATATTCCAACGGCTCAAGGGATAGGAGATTTTTTAAAGTACACCTTTCTAATTGCCATATCCGCTGGCATTTGCGAAGAAATATTTTTTAGAGGAATGGTATTAAATGCCTATGAGCAGCATACCAATAAGAGAACAGCATTTTTTATGAGTTCGATATTATTTGGTATGTTTCATTATAACATTCAAAATTTAGTGGGGCCTATTTTATTAGGGTTTATTTTTGCTTACTTAGTATATATTACAGATTCTATTTTATCGGCAATTATTGCCCATGCAATAAACAATTGGGTATCTGTAACAGCAGGTTTTATTGTAAATAATTTTGGTTCTGGTATAACAGAAGTCGCTCAAAATGAAGCTAGTTTTTCTTCAACTGATTTGATTATGGGAACAATTATGATGGGTGTTATTGCCAGTATATCTCTTTTGATTATTCTATTGTTTTTAAAATCAATTAAAAATGATTGTCTAGTGTTAGCAGATAACCAAGAAATTCTGATTGATTCAGACCCTTATTTTGTTTTAAGACGAAAGAAAAACGGCATTATAGTAAGTAGAAATGATTTAGATTATTTAAAAATGAGCGCTAAAGAATTGTATGGAAATTTAATATTTATAAAAGATGATGAATTAAAGCAGATGACTATTAAGAGTAATGAAAAAATATTAGTTAGTAATAATAAAGTAATAGATTCATACAAAATTTTTCCAATTGGTGTTTCATTTGCAGTATATTTCTTTTATACGATTGTTGTTTGGAAAAGTTTCGGATTGATTTAGAGGGTGGTAGTTATGTCTTATCAAAATTTTGCAGAAATATATGACTATTTAATGAATAATGATGATTATGATTTATGGGTTGATAACATTATTGCTATTTTTGATCGTTATAATTTTCAACCAAGAAAAATTTTTGAACTTGCATGTGGAACTGGTAATATAACGACAAGATTATATAAAAAAGGTTATAGTATTATTGGAACAGACGTATCTGATCATATGCTAGAAGTTGCAAATGAAAAAGCTCTTGATGAAAGTTTACGGATAAGATTTATTAATCAAGATATGCGCCATATCACATATAATAAAAAAGTTGACTGTGTAATATCAATATGTGATGGAATAAATTACGTTATTACTAATGATGACCTGATAAAAACATTTTCATCTGTTGCCAGTATTCTCAACCCAAAGGGATTATTTATATTTGATATATCAACAGTTCATAAATATGAGAATGTTATTGGGAATAATATATTTACTGAAAATTTTGAGTTTTTCTCATATGTATGGGATAATGAGTATGATATTGATAATCATCTGTTAACTTTTAATTTAACAACTTTTATTCGAAGTAATGATCATTTATTTGAACGCTTTATAGAAGAACATAAACAAAAAGCGTATACCATTGAAGAAATACATAATGGATTAGATGAAGAATTTGAGTTACTCGGTATCTTTAGTGAAGATGATTTGAAAGATGTAAACGAGACAGATGAACGAATCTTTTTTGTAGCACAAAGGAAATGAGGAAAAATGAATAACAAACTAATAAGTGCAATAAGTAAAAATAAAGAAGTAAGATTGTTTATGATTGATTCAACGGAAATGGTAGAAGCCGCTAGAAAAACTTATAATATTTCACCAGTTTCAATTGCAGCTTTAGGAAGAACGATTACTGCTGGATCATTAATTGGGAAAACTTTAAAAAATAGCAAGGATCAATTAACTTTGCAGATTAAAGGTAGTGGTTCAATAAAGACTATTATTGCCGTGGCTAAACCTAATGGAGAAGTGAAAGGTTACATTTCCAATCCCCATGTAGAAACACGGATTAACGAAAAGGGTAAGTTAGATGTTGGTGGAGCTGTTGGAAAAGATGGGGATTTATATTTAATGCGAGATTATGGATTGAAGGAACCTTATATTGGGCATTCTAAGTTGGTGAGTGGTGAAATTGCT
>Ga0102926_1000229_pt1 | contig 31449 bp, 19 predicted proteins | sample SalPonR1_A_D2_MG_FD_78173 | JGI IMG/M metagenome (GOLD analysis project Ga0102926, IMG submission 78173) | Salt pond soil microbial communities from South San Francisco under conditions of wetland restoration - Salt Pond MetaG R1_A_D2_MG | ecosystem: Environmental > Aquatic > Marine > Intertidal...
AAGTTATTTCTAAAGAAAAAGCTAAAAAGATATTTAAAAACCAACCCTATAAATTGGAACTTTTAAAAGATATGGAAGGGGAAATAAGTATTTATAAATCAGGAGACTTTATAGATCTTTGTAAAGGCCCTCATGTTAAAAATAGCAAAGAATTACCTGAAAAGGGCTTTAAAATAGAACGCGTAGCTGGAGCTTATTGGAAAGGTGATGAGAAAAATAAAATGCTGACTCGTGTTTATGCTTTGGCATTCAATGATAAAAAAACATTAAATAACTTTTTAGAAAAAAAAGAAAAAGCTAAAAAAAGAGACCATAGAAAGCTAGGCCAAGAATTGGGTCTTTTCATGATTGATGAAGAAGTAGGAGCAGGACTTCCCCTTTGGAAGCCAAAAGGGGCCTTACTAAGAAAAAATATAGAAAATTATCTTTATAAGGAACTTTCCAAACAAGACTATCAATGGATTGTCACCCCTCACATTGGCAAGCTTAGTCTTTGGGAAAAATCAGGTCATTGGAATATGTACAGAGAAAACATGTATTCTCCAATCGATATAGATGATCAAAAATATCTCATCAAACCAATGAATTGTCCTTTTCATGTTAAAATTTATAATTCAGAAATAAGATCATATAAAGATTTACCAATAAAATATGCGGAACTCGGCACGGTTTATAGATACGAAAGATCAGGTACCCTTCATGGTCTAACCAGGGTAAGGGGCTTTACTCAGGATGATGCCCATATATTTTGCGCTCCAAAGCAATTAGAGCAAGAAGCTACAAAACTTTTAAAACATGGTTTATCAATTCTTTCTGATTTTGGTTTTAACGATTACAATATTTATTTATCAACTCGGCCTAAAAAATTTGCTGGAACTAAAGAAGGTTGGGAAAAGTCAACCGAAACCTTAATAAGGGTTTTAAAAGGATTAAAACTAGATTATAAAATAGATCAAGGTGGAGGTGTATTTTATGGTCCTAAGATTGATATTAAAATTAAAGACAGCTTAGACAGAGAATGGCAGTGCACTACTATTCAAATTGACTTTAACCTCCCAGAAAGATTTAATATTACATTTATTAATGAAAACGGCAAAAAAATAAAACCCTTTATGATTCATAGAGCCTTAATTGGATCTATGGAAAGATTTATTGGAGTTTTAATAGAGCATTATGGAGGGGCCTTCCCATTTTGGCTTGCCCCTGTACAAACCTGTATTATACCAATAGGAGAAAAATACCTTCAATACGCTCATCAGGTAGCCAAGGAATTAAAAAATGAGAATATAAAAGTTAAGGTATGGGACGAAGAAGAAACCCTCTCTAATAGGATAAGAAAGGCTGAAAAACAAAAAATACCTTATATGATAGTAGTGGGCGGAAAAGAAGAAAAAGCAAAGGTGATAAATGTGCGTCACCACAAAAAAGGAGAAATGGGAAAAATGACTATAAAAGAATTCATCAAAGAAACACAAAAATAAATACTTTGTAAAAATAAAAAAGAGGTAAAATTAATTACCTCTTTTTTGTATTTAAAAAATCAACAATGTCCCTAGCAGGATTTGAACCTGCGACCTCCAGCTCCGCAAGCTAGCGCTCTATCCACTGAGCTATAGGGACACTTATATTTTTAACCAACGACTCAAAATATCAATAATATTTTCTCCTTTAGTTTCCTTATCTTCATCTAAATACTGTTTTAAAACTCGAGCTACTTCAATAGAATCATGAACCTTTAAAGGGATTGATATATCTGGTAAAACAGAATTCCTCAGATCAAAATAAACACGCTTGGGCTTTGGTTCATTGATAATTCTAAAACTTTTTATATCAGACCAATTATAAAATTTTTCTCCTATTAATATGCCCTTATCTAAAACCTTAAATTCTACGCTTTGAGAAGTGCGACGAACCTGTAACATCATTACAACCGAAAACAATATTAAAAAAATAGCAAATAAGAAATTAGCAATAAACAAAGAATAAACTATCATTAAAGCTAGAATTCCTATAGCTATAACATACCAATTACGACTCCTATCATAATCTACAGCTTCAGGAAAACTCCATTTTAATATTTCCTTTTCCTCTGGTATATTAGATAGCTGCTCTCCTTGTTTGGCACTATCATTATCCTGATTATTATTATTTTCTTCAGCCATAAAATTAATTGTTAAATTTTATAAAATTATTTATTTTATCTTTATAAAAATCGGCCTTTTCTTTATTGCCTATTTGATCATAAAGAGAATATAATAAGTTATAAATATATACTAAATTTGAATTTCCTTGCTCATAGGCCTTGTTTATACGATACTCCATTTTTTTAGCTATGTCAATTGCTTTTTTAGGTTGGTCTTGTTTTTTATAAATCTGAACAAGTTTATTATAAGCCCCAAAACTTTCATTAAACACCATTTGTTGGTGTTCTTTATTTAAATAAGGATGACCTAAATCAGGGTATAAATCAAGAGCCTTTTGACACTTTATCTTTGCCTTTACTAGATCGTTTTTATAAATTTCTAGCTGACACCAGTCATTATAAAGTAGAGCAACTCGCGGTACCACTAAAGAACTCTTTTTAAAAGCCTGTTCTGCCCTTTGGCAAACTTGGTCTTTTTTAGTAATACGACATTTTTCACTTAAAAGCTGAGGCATCCAAATAAAATACTCAACACTTCTAAGATTTTGAGGGATTGCTTCTAATTGATTAATGCCAGTATTAACTAAGTGAAGCTTAATTTCTTTATTATTTTTAGGATAATTCAATCTTTTAACAAACTTATAAAGACTATTGGCAAATTCTAATTTAAAAAATGGATTATTGGGACTAAAAACAATCGCTTTATTATGATAATCTATAGACTTATTAACTTCGCCCCTTACCCTAAAAAGATTTGCCTTATAAAGAGAATTGCTTGATAAAAATAAACTACCATTAAAATGCCAGATAACCAAAGTTGTTAATATAAATAATAATATTGCTATAATTATTTTAAAGGCACTTTTCTGAAATTGAAATTGATTTTTTTTAAAATTTTTCTTTTTAATTATAAATATAATTATTGCAACATAAGCCCAAAAAACCGAAAGAGCTGAAGTTATGTGAAAAGAAAAAAGAATAGAAACTAAATAACCTAAAATTCCAGCTAAAAGCAAAAGTATTGTATTGCTATATTTTTTGTTCTTAAAAAAGAATTTTAAACCAAGTATAAAAATATATCCCAAGAAAATCAAATACGAGAAAAACCCAAGCCAGCCCAGACTAAAAAGCATATCTAATAAATCATTATGAAAGTGGTCTAAGAAAATATTAGGCGCTTCATAAATGGCAAATTCAGGAATATAATAGTTAGGAATAAAAAATCTTTGAGTTGCTATGCCATAACCTAAGGGATTTTTTAATATTAAATCAAAAGCAACGCCCCAATGCATTAACCTATATTTACCCACCCGCTCTAAATTAGATAAACTTTTTATTCTTGATGAAAAAGTATTTTTTAAAACTAAATCTTTTTCCATTAAAAGATTAGAGTAAACTAAAAATGAAACAAATAAAAATATTATAACTAAGACCAATATACTTATTTTTTTATTATGTTTCCAACCATAGAAAAAACCAAAAAATAAAATCATTGCTAAAAAACCCAAAATTGCGCCACGAGATTTAGTTAAAATCAAAGCTATTAATAATAAAATAAAACCAAGAACTGAAGCAAACTTAAGCCACTTTTTTCTACTTTTCAAAACTATTAAAAAAACAGGTAATGTTAAAAGTAAAAAAGACCCTAAAAAATTAGGCTGACCAGTAGTAGAAAAAATTCTTCTGGTTTCAGAAATATCATAACTCCATTTTAAAAAACCTAAGCCTAAAAATTGCAATATACCATAAATAACCATTAGGATTGTAGAAAAAAATATTATATATATTATCCTTTTAAGCCTTTTCTCAGATAAATTTAAAAAAATAATAATAGAAAATAGCAAAAAATGAAGCCATGAAAAAGAGCCCAACCAACGTTCCCAACCGCCAAAAAAACTAAACCAGCTTATTTTCGAAAAAATGCTAGAAAAAAGAACAAAAAATATAAATATAATAGCTGGAAGAAAATATTTAAGGCGTTGTTTAAAATACTGCCAACCAGGAAAGCCGTAAAAAATAAGCTTTATAATATAAAGAAAAACCAAAACTTCAGTTAAACTTCTAAATAAAATAATTTTGGGTACTTCAAAGCAATTATACAGATTCCTTAAAAAAAAGATTGGCACCAAAAACACTATTAAAAGCCAAATCGCCTCCATTAAAAAATCAATTTTATTTTCTATTTTTGCCTTAATTTTATACATACCTTTTTATTATAATAAAAAATAGCCCTTTTTACCAGGCTAAATCTTTGGCGGTGGGGGAGGGATTGAACGTCGCTCGTTAAACATAGTTTAACATCACTTTTTAAAACCAGGCGGTTTTAATATTTCCTCGACGGGAAAACATGGTGTTTTCCCGACCCCTTTCCGGTTCGAATCCCCTAAATTAACAGCTTTAATTTAAAAAAACAAATAGCTTGCCATAAACCAGACAGAGTTCATGGCGGTGGGGGAGGGATTCGAACCCTCGGTTCCCTATAAAGGAACTCCGGTTTTCAAGACCGGTACATTCGTCCACTCTGCCACCCCACCTTTATTAAATTAATGGCGGTGAGGGCGGGATTTGAACCCGCGGTACGGCTTAAAAACCGTACAACAGTTTAGCAAACTGCCGCTTTAAACCATGCTCAGCCACCTCACCTTTGTTTAAAATTATACCCAAATATTTACGAAAAGTCAAATATATACTATAATATCTATTGTTTAAGGAAAAAATATGATAAATTTATCAACAAACATTGAAAATTTAAATAGGATTGGAAAAAGTAGAGCTAAAAGCTTTCAAAAAATAGACATTAAAAATGTTAAAGATCTTATTTATTATTTTCCCATTAAACATAAAGATAGAAGTAAAATATATTCCATTAAAGAGGCAAAAAAACAAAAAAGCGCCACTATTAAGGCAAGCATTAAAACTATCCAAAACCATCGCTCCTATAAAGCAAAAACCCTAATTACTGAAGTTTTAGTTTCGGACAAAACAGATTCCTTAAAAATAGTTTGGTTTAATCAAGGTTTTCTTGGAAAAATACTTCAAAAAGGAAAAGATTATTACTTTTCTGGTGAAATAAAATCTGATACTCGCTACGGTTTTCAAATGCAAAGCCCTGTTTATGAAAAAGCTGATAAAAATAACCCCATTCATACTGCCAGATTAGTCCCCTTTTACCCCTTAACCTCGGGAATAACCCAAAAACAAATTAGATTTTTAACCAATCAAGCTCTTTTGGCAATAAAAACTCTTAAAGATTGGCTACCTAAAATAATTAAAAACAAATATAATTTAATGGATTTGGACTCTGCCTTAAAAGAGGTCCATTTCCCTAAAAATAAAATCCTTCTCCAAAAAGCCAAAAAAAGATTAAAATTTGATGAATTCTTTTTAATCCATCTTAAAAACCATATTATTAAAGAAAAAAGGAAGCAAAAAAGCGCCCCTAGTATTATTTTTAAAGAAAAAAACACCAGGAAATTTGTTAAATCTTTAAATTTTGATTTAACAGATGCCCAAAAAAAAGCAGCATGGAACATTATAAATGATCTTAAAAAAAACATCCCAATGAATAGATTATTAGAAGGAGATGTGGGGTCAGGCAAAACCATTGTAGCTATCATAGGTATATTAAATGTAGTTTTAAGTAAATTTCAAGTTGGCTATATGGCACCAACTGAAATTTTAGCAAAACAACATTTTAATACTTTAACAAACAAATTAAAAAATCACTCCATTGCTCTTTTAACAAATAATTATTCTCGTATTTTTAAAAATAATAAAATAAAAGAGTTAAATAAAGATAGTTTAATTAAAAAAATAAAAAAAGGTGAAATTCTTATTATTATTGGAACCCATGCTTTAATTCAGAAAAAAATCAAATTTAATAAGCTTGGTCTTATTATAATAGACGAGCAGCACAGATTTGGTGTTAAACAAAGAGAAAAATTAAATAAAAAATCTGGCTTAAAAAACTTATACCCCCACTTTTTATCAATGAGCGCTACCCCAATTCCAAGATCAGTTGCCCTCACCCTTTATGGAGATCTTGACCTTTCTGTAATTGACCAAATGCCACCAGGCAGGAAAAAAGTAGAAACAAAAATAATAAAACCCGAAGGAAGACTGGACGTCTATAGTTTTGTTAAATCTGAAATTAAAAAGGGAAGACAAGTTTTTATCATTTGCCCCCTTATAGACCCATCTGATAAATTAGGAGTTAAATCTGCTAATCAAGAATATGAAAAAATAAATAAAGAAATTTTTCCCAAAAATAAGATTGGCTTACTTCATGGTAAATTAGATAGTAAGGAAAAACAAAAAACAATTGAAAATTTTGAAAAAGGTAAAATAGATATCTTAGTTTCAACCACTGTAGTAGAGGTTGGAATCGATATACCAAATGCCTCTATTATGATAATAGAGGGAGCAGAAAGATTTGGCCTAGCTCAACTTCACCAATTAAGAGGGAGAATAGGAAGGGGCAACCACAAATCATATTGCTTTCTTTTTACCAATAAACCAAGTAATGAAAAAACGTTAAATCGCCTTAACGCTCTTTTAACTTCTAAAAATGGTTTTGAATTAGCCAAAAAAGACCTAGAAATTAGAGGACCAGGTGAAGTTTTTGGACAAAAACAATCTGGTTTTAGAAATAATTTAAAAATTGCTGAACTTTCTGATACCAAACTAATAGAACAAACTAAGCAAGCGGTTAATTATTTGTTTCAAAATAATTTAAAAATAAAAGACTACCCTGAATTACAAAAAAGGGTAGAAAAAGTTAATCTAAGCCCCCATTTAGAATAATTATTTTAAATATTCTAAAGCTTGTTTTAAATTTTTAGCTTTATTAATTTTTATTTTAAAATCACGAGTTTCTTCAAAATAAGGACAAACCACCTCCTTGAAGCCAATTCTTTCTGCTTCAAGAATTCTTTTTTCAGGACTAGAAACAGGCCTAATCTCTCCACCTAAACCGATTTCCCCAAAAATAACAGTTTTAGGATCTATAATTTTATTTTTAAAAGCAGATATAATAGATACAGCTACTGGTAAATCAGCTGCTGGCTCATCAACCTTAAGGCCGCCCACTATATTAACATGAATGTCTTTTTTGCCCAAAGGCAATCCAAAGCGCTTAGTTAAAACGCCTAGCAACATAGAAAGACGCCTTTTATTAAAGCCACTTACCCTTCTTTCTGGATGCTTAAAAGAAGTAGGAGTAACTAAAGCTTGAGCTTCTAAAAATAACGATCTCCTCCCCTTTAAAATCGAACCTACTACAGAACCGCTAATATCCTTTTCTTGCTGTCTTAAAAACACCTGAGAGGGATTAATAACTTGTTTTAAGCCCTTATCCATCATTTGGAAAACTCCCAATTCATTTGTAGAGCCAAACCTATTTTTAAAACTTTTTAAAAAACGAAATTGATGATTCCGATCTCCTTCTAAAAATAAAACTACATCAACTAAATGTTCTAAAGTTTTGGGACCAGCCAAATCACCAGATTTTGTAATATGACCTATTAAAAATATTGCTGTGTCATTATTAATTTCTTTAATCCTTGCAATCGCCTCTTTAATAGTCTTTACAGTACCTGCCCCATCTTCTACCTTAAGCGTTTGAATAGAATCTATAATAGCCACCTTTGGCTTATATGACCTAATAGCCGAAACTATTGTATCTATATAAGTATCAGACAAAAATTTAACCGAGGGAATATCTTTATTTACCCTTTTTATACGTTTAAAAACCTGTTCTACAGATTCCTCACCACTTATATATAAAGCAGACTCAACATTACCTGCCAATTGACTAAGTAGAGTTGATTTACCAATGCCAGAGTTACCGCTAAAAAGAATTAAAGACCCAGAAACAAAGCCTCCTCCTAAGACCCTATCAAACTCTTCAATTCCAGTAGTAGTTTTTTTATTATCAAAACTACTATTTTTGTTTATATTAATAGTTTTAATAAGTTTTTTATCTTTACTTTTATTATTAGAACTTATAGTTTCAACTTCTTTTATTGTTCCCCATTTACCACATTGAGGGCACCTACCCATCCATTTTGGAAATTGAGAATCACAATTTTTACAAATATAAATCGACATAAAAAATTAATAAAAATTTATTCGGAAAATAATATTTCCGAATAACTATTAATTATATAAAAGAAAAATATTTAAAATATATTCAAATTACTTTAATTGAATATATCTTAATCTATTGGTATTTTCATCCATAAAATAAAGAATGCTGTCATCACTAGATACATAAATATCTTTAATGTCTCTACCCCCCATTGCTCCTTCTGCCAAAAACATGACCTCTCCGGTATTAACATTTATTTCATAAAAATCATCCCTTGTATTTTCCCCTAGTTCTTCTACTAAACCAGATCCATCTGGCAAATCACGTGGCACAGCACAATAAAGCTTGCTACCTCCATTATTAAAAGCACACTTTTCTGACCAAGTATTTAAACCAGTATCAATTTTATTTTTTCCAATACTTCCTGGCTTGGCCCCAATAATATAAAGATGGGGTTGATATTTATCTAGATCAGAATAAACACTATAAGCTATATTTTCCCCGTCAGGTGACCATTTTGGTTCAAACCCCCTACCATCTACAATAATAGATTTAAAATTCTCTTCATTCTTACCAATCAATAAAACTTCTTGCTCCCAAGCACCCCGAGGCTCACCCGTGGTAGAAAAAGCTACTATTTGATTATTAGGCGACCAAGAAACAGTTACCTTGTCAGCATTGTCTCCCATATGAGCGATTGGGTTGGCTTGACTACCATCTGGCCTTGCTATAGCTAACCAAGTATTTTCAGGATATTCTCCCATTGACTTAAAAACAATACGTCCCCCAGCTGGTCCCCAAGAAAAATCTTGCCAATTCTTAGGTAGGGTATATTGTTTTTCTTCATGAAAATCATACATTACCTGAAAACCATCAGGATATTTTAAGATAGCTCTATCTTTTGTGGGAGCCCAACTTATTTCTTGGACATTATTAAATTTTTGGTCTGATAATTTATTTTTATTGCCATTTTTATCTATTTTATAAAAATAACCAGAGTTTGGATCATAATAAAAACTATTTTCACCATCTTGGCCAAGCGTAACTTCCATAACCCTTTCATCGCTAATTGGATGAACCCAGGTTCTACCACCCTTAGCTACATCATCTATTTGAGGTACTAATCTTTCCCTTTCCTCTCTTTCTTTCTCCCCCTCAGGTGCCTCCCAGTCTGTAACAGGAAGATCGTTTTTTATCCTTTCCTGAATTGTCATTTGTTCCCATTCTGTCTGCGTTACTGGTAACTTGGGTCGGCTAATTTCTCCAGGCTCCTCTTTTTCTGGGGGCGCAGGAGTAATTTCGGGCTCAGCCCTGAAAAATAAAGAATATAAGAGCAAGGCTAGCCCTAAGATAACTAATAAAAATAATATTATAATTAAAATCTTTTTTACTTTTTTAGACATATATATTTATTTAATTTAAAAATCCTAAATATTATTCATCGGGAACACATTCTTTTTCAACGGCATCCCACTTACAAGTAATGTCATTATCAGTACATAAGTCAGAAAGTCCCTTGCAAATCGCTGGTTTATTATAAGTTCTAGCATTAACTTCTTCACAAGAACCATACAAGTTATTATATCTATCACAACATTCTTTTACTGGAGCTGAATCTAAATCTAAATCCGCAGATTGACAATTATCTACGGGCACAAAATCTGAGTGCCCATCTTTTTTGCAACATACAGCGCAAGGCTCTTGCATTATAATATTTATATCCTTAAAAAAGGCCGAGCCCTTAGCCCCGCTTGTATCAGCTACCTTAAACTTAAGGCCCTCAAGAGTATTATCGTCTTTAAATACCGCCTTTACCTTAATAGCAGTTCTTCCACCATACTCATTATCAAGATCAACGGCAAAGTGGCTACAAAAATAACACCACTGACCATCTATAATACAAGCAAAGAAATCTTTGTTTTCATCATCATCTCTCTTTAGTGTAACTGCTACTTGCTCGCCCATTGCTCCATAATCATTTTCCTTATCACAGTCTTCAACATAATTTTTAGATGCACCAAGGTCAATTTCAATTTCCTTTATATCTTCTTTTTTTATATTTAAGTTTAATCCTAGTTGCGCTAAACTAAAAGACTCTACTCTCCCCGATTCATCCGTAAGCTTAAAACAATGATCTATATTAGTTTTATGAGAAAAATATCCAGAATAAGGATCACACTGGCTTGTCATATTTATACCCTCCCCCTCTATATCAGTCAAGACTAGGCTTCTGAAACTAACAAGCTCTGGATTAATAAAATTTAAAACCATATAAGAACCAAGAGCTAGTATCAAACCCACTATAGCAGAACTTATCTTTTTTTTAGCAGAGCCAACTTTTTGAGAACTACCGCCTGCTGTCATCCAGATAAAACCACCTACCATAATCATAACAACAGCTAAAACAATAATTATTCTTATGCCCCACTCATAAATCTCAACAATATATTTAGCAAAAGTATCTGGAGCCACCTCAACATTTTGGCCTGGCTTAAAACTAGAACCCTCACCCGGAATTCCTACCTGAGGATTAAATTCTTGAGCCATAACAAAAACTGGTATGGTAAAAATTAATAGAATAATAGTTATTAAAAATATTTTTATTTTCATAATCTGCTTTATTTAATTAATCAAAAAGTCCCTTAAAGGATTCCCAAACCGCTCCACCAATTTTCACAAAAAATTCAAAAGGGTGGGCGTAAGCCTCTACAGTTATAGTTAATAAAACCACAATTATTAAGCTAATAGTCAGTATTAAAAAATCTAAAAGCCCCAAAATAATAATCTCCACTGTGGTTAATTTAGGAACCTTAGGAACATTTAACCAATTTCCCAATATTAGTTGGCCATTCATAAGAATAAAGGTTATAACAATACCAACAATACTAGCTGCAGAACCTATATTAATCATTCTGTAGACTTTTCTAAGTCTTTGTATCGATTCCTTGGTCTTTATTGCTTTACTTTGTATACTTTCTGACATAAGACCAAATTTATTAATTAATTTATCTTAAAATTATTAATTTTCCACTCAGAATTTATTTTTTTAAATATAACTTGGGCGGTTTTATAAAAAACCTCTTTACCTTCTTCTTTCTCAATATTTTGTCTAATTTCCGTTTCACAAACTACTCTATCATTAATATCAAATTCCTTTATTGTAATTGAGGCAGTGACCGTTTCTATATTTTTAAGACCCTCTTGAACATTCTCTGCCTCATTGGAAAGCTGGTTAAACAAACTAGGGGTAACTAAGCTATTTAATTCATTATAATTTGATTCTTTGTTATAAGAAGAATAGCTACCATATTTTTCAATAAAAACGCGGGCATTAATCTTAAGCTGACTTTTTAAATTATTTATTTTTTGTTCTTGTTTTTCTTCCTCGCTTTTCCCTTGTTCAACTTCTTCTTGATCTGATTCTTTATTGTCCAGACTACCATTAATCTCTTCAGCTTCTTTTTGGTTAAAATATTTTTTAAAAATAGTATTAAAATCAAATAAATTCACTAAAATAATAGCTGCAATTACTATAACTATAACTATAATTATATAATAATATTTTTTATTCATAAAAATTAATTATTTATTATTCTTTTTTTTATTAGCAAATTCTTTTTTGGATTTTTCTATTTTTAGGATTTCTTCTGGATCAGAAGTTATAATCTGATCCTCTGAATAAGAAGCCACCACTTTAATGGCAGCTCTTTTAGTGCCAGCAAAAAAGACCCCTTCACCAATTCCACTTTCAAGTAATAAATATTTTTCGCTTTCTGTTAACATAAAAGTATCAACGATATTATCAATAGCAGCAGAAGATTGCCTTAAAAGCATTTTTAAGGATGAGTTTGTCACAATGGCCTTGCCATAGGGTGATCTTAAAAAATCATTAACATCTTGAGTAATAGTAGTAACTCCTAAATAATATTTTCTACACCTTTTAACAAGAGCAAAAATAAATTTAGCACTATCTTCATTTTGCATAAGCCACCAAGCCTCATCTACAAACAACAATCTTTTTTTCATTTCTGAACGCACTACATTCCAAATATAATTTACAATAGTATAAATAGCCAAGGGTCTTAATTCGTCTTCTAAGTCTCTAACAGAAAAAGTAACTAATTGATTTTCCATAGCAACATTAGTAGGATGATTTAAAAACCCCTCAAATGTTCCTTCAGTATATTTTGCAAGTCTTTGAGCTAAATTAGCGCCCCCTTCCATGCCTTGCAAAATTTCTTGCAAGTCACTTAAAATAGGCACCTCAGCTTTTTCAAGATCAGCCCCGGGAACAATATCTTTTTTAGCGTAAGTTTCTAAAAGTGCCCTATCTAAAATAGAATCTTCTGAAGCAGTAAAGCCCTTTTTACCATCTTGGGTTGGGCTACCTATCATAAGCTTTAAAAGGCCTTTAACAGATATAACAGCAGAACGAATAATGTCACCACTTTGCATTCCCTTAACAGAACGAGGAAGGTCAAATGGATTTAATTTTGCCTTTGAAGAAAGGGAAATATTTACATAGGTTCCACCTACTGCATCTGATAAATATTTATATTCTTTTTCAGGATCTATAACTATAATATCAGTCCCCATCATAAGACTTCTTAGTATTTCTAACTTAGTAAAATAACTTTTCCCAGCCCCACTAGTTGCAAAAACAACAAAGTTTGCATTGGGCATAGAAAATCTATCAAATAAAATCAAGCTGTTATTATGACGATTAACTCCATATAAAATTCCATTATTAGAGGTAAGATCTGCCGACATAAAAGGGAAACTTGCTGCACAAGAGGAAGAATTCATATTAACTGAAACACCAATTTGGTCACTTGATAAGGGCAAGGTAGCATTAAAGCCTTGCTCGGATTGGTAAAGAGCTCGCCTAGTATAAACAAGCTTTGAAGAAAACATATTTTCTAGCTTTTCAGTATAATTATCTAACTCCTCTTTATTATCACCATAAATAGTAACATATAAAGAAAATTGGAAAAAATGCTCTGTACCCATGGTTAAATTATTCCTTAAATCCTCAATATCATGAAGGGCAGTTTCTTTAACCGGATCTCTTGGTAAACCCTTTTCTCTATCAGCCGACATTTCTGCTTGCAAGGTTCCAACTCTTTTTTTTAGTTGTTTTAAAATCTTTTCAGCCTTAACAGGATAGAAATACATTGAAATATCTATATTTGTATCACTAAAATTTAAAACTGGAGAAAGCCAGCCCACATTAACATAACGAGGAAAAGTAGTAACAAAAATAGTTCTAATAACCTGCTCACCCAATTCTAAATAAGCTGGACTAACTCTCATGGCAGAGGGAGCTATTAAATCTTTAATGGTTACTAAACCTTTTCTATAAATTTCAGCACTTTTTAAAATATCTTTTTCTTGATCCGATATATCTTTCCTTTGGTTCTGGTTAGAAGTTTTTTGTACTTGAACTTTTTTTTCTATTTCGTCTAAATTAAAAGCCATAAATAATTTTATTTTTTAACCTTTAACTCTTTTAAATTTGCCAACCTTTGGACCTGAGACTCTTCTGGGTTATAGCTACTATAAAAAAGCTCTATTAAGCTTTGGGTGTCTAGTGGAACCGCTTTTAAACTCATACTAGAAGCCAAAGAGATAATTTTATCTACCCTTTTAAAAAGATTATCTCTATATTTTTCAAATTGCTTACTTTTTAATCTAATACTCGCACTTGCACTAAATAAATTAAAAAATCGTGTGAAAAAATTTTCCTTTTTATCGCCCATGGGATTATAGGGGACAACAATATAAAATCTTTTGTGCATTATACCACCCAACTCAACCAATTCTTGAACATAATTTATGTAATCATTGGTTTGATTCCTTAAAAGTTCATTGGTTTGATTTCTTTTCTTGTCCTCTAATCTTGTTAAATAAGAAGTTATATTAAAGGGCCTAGATTGGATAAGTATTTGAATGGGAAAGTCAAGACTATTTAAAAACTGGATATAACCTTGAATAATACCCTTTTGCTCGTCCTGAGACTTTAAGGCAAAATTAATAGAAGAAACTAAAAGTACTGCCCTTAGGGTACCATTTTTTAATACAACACAATCATTTTTAATTTCTGAAATATTTAAATGTTTTTGAGAAGATGGTAGATTCTTTCTTTTTTTAGACATAAATAAATTCTAATTAATTATTCATTATTCTCTTCTTCATACTTACCTCCAGTATTAACAATTAAAGCAATTTGTGATAAATGAGAACTTGAAAGAGGCTTTCTAGCAGTAATTTTTGTTTTTTCTTTTTTTTCTTCCTTAATCATTTCTTCTTCTTTTTCTAAGGAAATTAATTCTTTTTTCCAAACTCTTAATGTTGGTCTTTTAAGACTAATAAAAACATTAAGCATAAATTCATGTAAATGTCTTCCCTTTACTTTTACAAATGCCAAAGAAACTCCGATTAATATCAAGATAATAGCTTCTATTAAAAATAAGGTGAAATCAGCCAGCTTAAAAGAAATAAATACTGCCAAGCCAGTTATTATAAGAATAATAAATTGCCTAGGGGTAATAGGTCCTATAATCTTAGGCTTTGTATCAATAAATTGAGGAACTATAAAACGCATAAATTATTTTTTAAAATCTTAATTCTTGGCTTAAATCAAGAATAGCATTAAATTCTTCTTGAGTTAAGGTGGGCTTGTTTTGTTTTTTTCTATCTTCAATAACTTCTTTAATAGACTTACCTTTATTAATTGATTCTTTGCCAATCTCTAAATATAAATTATAAATTTCAGATTGCTTCCAAGCCTCAATAGCTTTTGATTTCTTTTCTAAAGACTCTTCGCCTAAAAGATCAATTTTATCTTTAATATTTTTAGCAGCCTCGTTTGAGTCTCCCCAGCGACGCCAATCTTCTAGGGTTAAGATTCTTAGTTCATCTATAGGGCCATGCGATCTTGAAAAAATATTAATACCCTTTTTCTTATTATTGACCCTAGAATGAGATTCTTTTTTAAAAATATTTACTCCTTCTTTTTCAGAAAAATTTTCACTTGTATCTTCTTGGCTTTGTTGAGAATCTTCTTTTTTTAATGACTGTTTTTGATCTTTTTGTTCTTGCTTTTTTTTATTTTCATCATAACTTTTTTGGGGAGTAATATTATCTTTATCTTCTAATTCAGATCCTTTTTTCTGATTTATCTTTTTTACTTGTTTTTTTAAGTCTTTTTTTAATTCCTCTTCTTTTTTAATTTGTTTTTTACCTTCCTCTTCGCTGTCTTCTTCCTGCTTATCCTCTTTTTTTTCTGGTTCTTTATCCTTTTCTTTTTCTGCTACCGCTTTTTTATTTTCCTGTTTTTTTTCTTTTTTATTTTTATCCTCGCTTTCTTTATTTTTGTTACTTTCAATTATATCTTCAAAAGGTTCTTCAGATAAATTTAAAATTTCTTCTATAATATTTTCATCAAACCCGAGACCTCCTATATCTTTATTTCTTTTTAAAAGTATTTTTGTTTCCACTCTACTTTGAGCTCCTTTTAAATAAAGGGTTATAATATCTTCAAATCTTTGCCTTAACTTCTCAGATTCAAATTCGAAATTTCCTTTTTTAATAATATAATCTACTTTTTGGTCTAATTTAATTTCTTGTTTTGGTTTATATTCTTGCTTTTTTTCTTTATTTAATTTACCCCCTACCTGAGAATAAATTTTGCGAATATCTTCTTTAAAATATTCTTGTAATGGCAAGAGCCTTTCTTTTACTACCATTAAAGCTAACTTCCTTGTTACCTCATTATCTAATTTAAGAGATTTTAAGTGTTCTAAAATTTTATTTGGAGAAATCTCTTTTAAAATTATTTTACGTAATATTCTAAACAACTCATTTTTCTGCTCATTAGACAAATTAAACTTTTTAATTAATTTACCATTTGCTTTTATTATTTTTTCAGACATTACCTGATCCTTAACCCAATTAGGTAAATCATTAAATTGTATTTTAACCTTTTTGCTTTTAGCCATATATTTTTAAAAATAATAAATCTTTAAAGTGTTTTAAGGCGTAATTATATGCCCTCTTCCAGTCCCAGACGTATCAATCCACTCAGTATTTTTTTCAGCTTCGCTAACAGTTCTGTCACTTACTCTTTGATTTACAACCCTTTGAGCTAAGCGACCATTTTTCCTTGCTAAATCAATAACCTCGGCGCCTATTAATTTCTTGGACAACACTTTTAATGTTTCATCACTAATGTCATCTGTTTTATGTTTGGCAATATCATCAACCTTAATCTCTTCTTTTTCTATTGCTTTTTCTAATTCTCCTGACATATTCTCAAAAGCCTTAGAAATATTATTTGTCATTTTTGCATAAATCTTACGTGTCTTTTTGGCTATATCTGAGGTATCCATATTAGTATTAAATTCTGACAAAATTTCTTCGCTTTTAGTTAAAAAGGCTTTTTTGGATTTATTGTTAAGTTTTTCAATATCTTTTTGCTTAATATTGTCACTTTCTAACATTGCCCTTACTACCTCCTCATTTTCCATAGCTTTTTCAGAAGAATGTTCTAAAACAATATTTTTATTATTTGAAATAAAGTCTTTAAGTGCAGCAGAATCTATATTATCATCAGAATCTTTATGGGCTATATCAATTCTACCTGTTCCTTTAATAAACTTTTGTTTACTTTTTTCATCTTGGAGTTTAGAAGTATCCATATCTTCAGAAAGCGTATTAAGCCTTTCTTTACCCTGCTTTGTTTTTTGCATCTTAGTCCCCATTTTCATAAACTTATCTTCATCAAGTTGTTCAAATATTTCAGTTATGTTCCCACCCTTACGAACAAATGAGTCCATCTGAGCATCATTAAGACTCGTAAAAAATTTAGCTGCATCTAAATCTCCTGATTTAATATCAGAAATTATATCTTTAATATTTTCCATGCCACCCTTAAGTCCATTATAAATTGTTTCATATAATATTTTAGGATCTACATTCTTTTTAGCATCTTGTCTAAATCTTTTCATTAATTCTTTATTATTGCCTGCGCTTATACGTTTATCACTTAATTCAAAAGCTTCTTTATCATTTTTAAGATCACCTCTCTTTGCTAACATTATAGCAGCAGCCTCTCCTTCTGCCTGAGTGCCATTATCTGAAAGATATTTTAATCGGTCTGAATCTGCGCCTTGATCCTCTAATCTTTTTATTATAGCCTCAATTTTTTCAAGATGAGCAGCACTTAAGGCTTGCCTATCTGAAAAACCACCACTTTTAAAATCTTCGCCCATAGCATTAATGGCTTTGTCTATAATAGTACCTTTTCCTTCTTTTATTCTTTCCTTTCTTTTCTCGGCATTTTTTCTAAATGATTTAGCTATATTACCCTTTAGTGCATGAATATTTTTTATTGGCTCTCCTGCTCCTTTTACTATCTTACCAGCCTTCTGCATTACACCACCCGCTCTGCCTTTTTGCATTTTTCTTCCTAAGCCTTTCAAGCCACCTCCAACCAACCTACCTGGTGCTTTAAGGGCAACTTTTCCAGCTCCTTTAGCAACACCTTTAGCCACTTTTTTAGGTGTTTTAAGGGGACCCTTTTTACCCTTAGCATAGGCTTCTAAATTATTTTTAGCTTTAGTGGCTAAACCCGCCCCAGCTACACCTAAGCTTTCTGCCACCATTAAAGATCCTACTAACATTCCGATTCCAAGCATGAAATTTAAAATATATTGAGGCGAAGCTGCTGTAGATATTTGTTGCTCAGAAGCTCCCGCACCTTCAGCTTGATAAGCACTTTGATCAATATTTGCACCTTGAACAAGGTCCCCCTCTTGTACAACGGCAAAAGAAAGCCACAAGCAAAAAGCTAATACAGGTCCTACAATAACCTGTTTTGTAAATTTACTCCACCACTGGCTACTATAACCTTTCATTTGTCCTGGAAAAGCACTTGCCACAAAAGCAAAAGGGGACAAAACTATTAAAAACCAGAGCCAAATAATTCTAAATATTAAAATCATTACTATTACTCCCAAAACCACAACAGAAACTGCTGCCATTATCAAGGCCAATAAGGTAGCTCCTAGTATTTCTCCAGCACCAATATCTTCTGCTACTCCTCCAGCATTTTTTAAATCTAATAAGCCTTGTAAGCCCATCATTTCAATTAAATTACCGCCTGCTACATCTTTAAAAGCACTCACAAAGGTAAGCATTAATATTTGAGATATATCTATAAATATACCACAAATTAACTTTGAAAAATTAACTAAAACCGCTGCAATCAAAAGACTAGGCAATAAATTTTTATAATGGTATCTTTGTACCCCTAAAACAGTAGAAAAGGCAACTATTAAAAGAGCAATTACAAAAAACATGTTTAAAATATCTCTTATAATAATCCAACCCTTGGACACGGCAGCAGAGCCTATAAAATCATTATATTGAGCAATCCAAACAAAAACCTTAATTAATAAACTAATCAACCATCCCACTAAAAAGTTAACCACACCCAAAACTGCACTTGAAATAATCTTAGCCACTGATGCAAAAAAATCAGCAAAACCTAATTGAGGAATCAAACAAACCAAAATAACTAAGCCTGCTAAAAATAATATTTTATTTTTACCCTTTAAAATCTTCATTAAGTTTTATTACAAAATAAATAAAAAATATGACATAAACTATTCTATTGGCTCTACTCTTATAATACCATCAAAACTACCTGAATCGTTATTATCAAAATTATCAAATACAAAGACACGGGGCTTAAAGCAACAAGCATCTTGACAACCATGTTCTTCCCAGCCAATACTATCTTCTCCATTACAATAAAGATATCTTTGAAATTTAAAGTATTGAGTATCTTTTTCATTTTCATCATCATCAATGCAAGAGTTTGGAATATTAGCAAAATTTAATCCAGCTTGTAAACTATCATGAATATTAGTACCTAACATATCGTCACAAGCTTCATCGCTTTCGCAACAAACAGGTTTGCGATTTTTTGCAACAACATTTAAGTCCTGCTTCATAATATCAATACTTCCATCGCCGAACCAATCAATCCAAATCCTTCTTATTGGCATTTTATTTTTGTCTACCCAAGCATAAAAACTAAGATTAGCTAACAAAGCACCTTTCTCAGTATTAATATCTTGATCAAATTCATCATTAACAGTTACATGATGTAAATATTGGCTAGTATCTGTAGTACCATCAAAGCCTTTAGCTGCTATTTTAGGATCTATGGAATCTATAGTTATATTTTCATCCCAAATAATATCATTATTTACTTCAAATTGGCTTGAATCAGAATCCCACTCAAATCCTTTTTCAGTATTAGGAATAATATTTTTTAATTCTTCATCAGAACTCCAAAGAGTACCTTCATCTTCACTACAGACATTATCCTGGATGGTAATTAAATCTTGGGGATCACTATTTAATTCAAGAGCTCCCCAGGGCTCACAACCCGTTTCATAGCTCTTACCATCAAATATGGTGACAGATTCACCTGCACTTGAATAATCAGCCACATTATTTATTCTATTGGTAAGCACACTTGCTACACCATTTGAATCTGTATCAACTTTAACTATTTGGTTACATCTCCTTATATTTTCACCTGATGCTAATTCTATACTATCGCCGCTTTTAAGATGTATTGCCGCAGAATTAATTTTAAAGCTAAGGGTAGCAGCTGAGCTACTTTCAGTTACAAGAAAGTTTACTGCAAAACGGACAAGGTTATATTCGTCTGTGGGATCAAAAAGAGCCCGGATCCTGACCCTATCTTGCTCAGTAATATACTCATCTCCTAAAGTTCTTTCGGTACATTGCCGGCTGTAACTAAAATCATTATTATCATCTAAAATATATGTATCTATTTCACCATTTTCGCCAGTTATTGTATTTATATCTTGGTCAAGGTTAGCGTTACAAAGATGGGAAAAATAACAACCTCCATCACCCTCCTCATTAAAAGTATAATCAAATACAATATTTTCTATATCATCTTTATTAATGTCATAATCCCCAGTCCAATCATAGACAAAAGTGGCGCTTAAATCCTCATTCACGGTAAAGCAATCCTCGCTTGACACAATAAATTCTTGCCAATTGTCCATTTTATCTATAGGGTCAGCACTTTGAAACTCAAAAAATTCAAAAGTAGGCATTAATTCTTCATCAATACAATAATATTTATATTGAGGCATATAAGCTGCGCTATTTTCAATAATAGAAGCATCAGCAATAGATTGGCCAGGCCACCAAGTTATACAAGATTCTAATTCTTCTGGTTTAGAGGGGTCTGTTTCTAAACAATATCCTGAATTACCCCTAGCCGTTATAAGACTAGTTAGACCCTGACAAAAGCCATCATTACAATCATCATCCTGATTACCCTTATTATCACAATCTATGCCAATAACATCGTCTCCCCCACTTGTACAAACCGCATCAGGCACATTTTCATCGTCTCCATAATACTGAGTTAAACCCCCATAAATAGCTTTTTGGTAATTACATTGACAGTCTCCTTCTTCTTCTTCACAAAAATTAACGTCATTATAGTAATCATCTTGAACATCCTGAGTAAATGGAGAATCTTTTTCAGGATAAGCCTGACAACCCTTAGCTACCATCTTATCATTTTCAAGAAGACCAATACTACCCTCATCGTAAGAGTAAGATAATTGCTTGTTGTCTTGATTAATAAATAGGGTTTCAACGGGTCTCATATTAAAAATAGAAAGTCCAGAATAATCCATACCATTCCAAGACATATCTCTGTTCCTATATTTTGACTCTGTTAAAACACCCTTACTAAATCCCTCACTTCCAGAATCAACAACATGACTACACTCTTCCCCGGTTAAAGTATCGCATCTAGCTACCCTTTCACAAACCTTATTATAGGAATTGGTATTACTATTCCATTCCATACGCCATAAAACGCAAGTTAACCATTCACCACATGTCCTATCAAGTGAAACATGAATTATGTCATTAGTATTATTTCCCTCTAAGGTGTTACTTGTCTCTCCCTCTTCATGAACACCCCTATTAACTGAAACCTCTCCCTCTTCCTCACAATATTTACAATAATCAGTGTCTTTGTTGTCTTGGTTTGAACAATCAACCTCATATTCTGAGCTACAGCTTATCGGAGCAACTGGATGATTAAGATCTTCTGCTTTTTTATAAGTAGCAAAACTATTATATCTGTTTATCACCTCACCATTAATATCTGTAATATTAGGATTACTGAATAAAACACACCCGCTTGATCTAGAAACCTTGCCACTACAAGAACTACGGTCAAGTCTGTTGTCATCAATATTATAAAAACTTCTTTCTGTTATATTATCACCGTCTTTGTAATAAGCCTTAAAATCTGTACAACCTATCTCGTTTTCAGGACATTCACCAACAAACCCTTTGTACTCGGGGTCATCAGCTTTTAAAATACCATAAGCAGAGCTATTAGGCGCTATATATGGTTTACCATCATCTTTAATATAGCAAGCTTCATTAGTACCTTTTTTAAACCAGCCATATTCATCAGATTGCATAGCATTACTTTTTATTTGTTTATATTCACATACTTTTTGGGTTTTAGTAGGATCTTTAAAATAGATATTATCCTCAAATGCCTCGCAATATAAACCAGCGTTGCCACAAAGAATTGAATTAGTAGTACGTGTTGTACTATATAAATCAGGATTATTAGTTAGATAAACATCCTTCCAACCTGTTACGCTACCATCTAAACCCAAAGAGGGTTCACCTAATTTTTGGCAGCCTTTATAATTTTCCTGACATTGTTTTTCTGGCGCATTTACTAAATATACCATTTCGTTTGCTTCAATAGTTGTTTTTAAATCTATATCTATATCTTCATCTTCATTTTCCCCTAAGTCTATATCTTCATTTTCCCCTAAGTCAAATTCTTTTTCTAAAGGACTTTCATAGTTTTTAGTATCTATGAATGGAGTACAACCTACTTTTTCTTCTTGGCATAAATGATTAAATGATTTTAAATAATAACTTTGATTCTCGCCTTCTTTTGAGTATAAAGAACAACCCACATCATCAATCGTGCAAGATTCAGGGGTTTGCCAAGAATCCTCAAGTAAAGAAAGGCTAGAGCCGGATTCTAATAAAAGATTATCAATGTAGAATTCCCCTGCTTGAGATTCAATTCTTAATTTTTCAGTATCAGAAATACCATTTTCAAAAATAATATTACCTAAATCAATTTGATCCCATTCCAAAGGATTAAGGCCTTGAATATTTTCTTCTTGTCTTGAAGAAAAACCAATAGTTATACTGCTGGTCCCCTTTACCCATAAAGATAAATTATAAGTATTCTTTTTATTAACAAGGTTTGAAACATCATAAAATGCTTGACCTCTTATAGCACCACTTTTTTTATCTACTTTTAAGGAGTGACCAGAAACCGCAAGAGACTCTGAAGACAAACTTATATTAGAATTATTACCTGCTGACCAATTGCCATCTACTCCAAACTCGAAATCATTAAATAAAACACGACCTGTTTTTGAAGTTTCAAGCCCCTTATATTGCCTACATCCCACATCACTTTCTGAACAAGCCTTACTTAATTGAGGCAATGCCATTAGTTCAGTTCCATCTTTATCTCTTCTATATTGAACGCAATCTTCGGAACAGGTAATAGTGTTTTCATATATTCTAAAATATTTATTCTCATTTGAATCATAAAATTCTCTACAATGGGCATTGTTTAAAAGATCAGTTTCGTCTTCACATTTGCCCCATTTAATTTGAGCATCAGAATAAGGTTCAATTCTAGCTGGTCCCCCATTTACTGATTTTTTTAATTGATAGCGCTTTAATTGATAGCCAGTAGTATCAGATCCAACCCAGGTATAATAATTATTACATTGGCCACTTTCTTCAGGTAAAATTAAACATTTTCTTAAATAAGTATAATATTCATTAGACTCTCCTCCTTTTTCCACTTCAGCTAAATTAGTAAAACTCTCACATCCTGGAGAATTACATTCTGTTCCTGTTTCTGGGATAAAATTCTGCCATTCACTTGAAGTATCAAAATTAGTTGGCATTTCTAAAAAACTTTCAAAGCCAAGACATTCACTAGGACATTTATCTTGATCATTTATAACAGCTGAGATTGAAACTGTTCCGTTTTCTTTAGTATAAAGTTGGCAACCCAAATCTTCTAAATCACAAGAATCTGCATTTTGTAAATAAACTTTATCTTGATCAGCTCCATATTCTTTATAATTTTTTAAATCTTTGCCTTGATATAATTGTAACTGGTCTATAATAATTGAATTACCACTGTTTTCTCCTAAGGCTATTTTAATACTCTTGGCTTGAGGCAGGGCTTTAAAAGTAAAATCATAAGTCCTATAACCAGCCTTAACTGTTTTAGTTGAATAATAATAATTTAAATTTGAATCATCTAAATCATCAGATACATCCCATAAAGCATCTCCTGTATTAACAGATTCGTCTCCAATGCTAGGCTCTAAAAGACTACCATTTTTACTATAAAAATATAAGCCTGTTATTAATTCTCCTTCTCCCTCACCGCCTGCTTGAGCTTTTAAGCTTAAAGTGTAGTTTGTGTTAGGAACAATATTTATTTCTTTTTTAGGATAAAAGCTAGGCCCATCATCCATTAAAATAGCTATATCTCCGTCATAAGACTGGCCTGAATCTAGTACCCAGTCAAGACTATCAATGTCCCAATACTTAGGTAAATCATCTGCATTTAATGTTTCAAAGCTACTATTGCTAATTAAATTACCTAAAGAGGCATCTATATATTCATTGCAACCAACAGCACTGGCAGGGCAGGTGCTAACATTTCTATTTAAAAATATAGCATTACTTGGATTTTCAATATAATTACTATCATCTTCGTAATTTAAAGAAACCCCAGGAGTTTCACACAACCAAGTGCCTTGATCCTCGCTCCAATCATTACAATACCATTGGCAACCAACATTAGTTTCATTACAAGAAGAAGTAGAAATTGTATCAGCTAAAAACGAAAACTCTTCACCATCATTAATTCTTGTATATGAAGAACAACTACTAAAATATTCTGGACAAGCTTGAGCCTGAAAGTCCCAGTCTTTTTTTTCTTTTAAACAATATCCCCAGCTTAAACAATCACCAGCACTATTTTCTTTAACACAATCTTTTAAATCAACACAGGTTTTCTGGCGTTGACTTGAATCTGGCAAAGGTGTTTGTGAATAAGCCATTGCCTCACATTTATAATTTGGAGTTTTTAACAACCAGTTAGGATCTACTAATCCTCCAAAGTTTGAAAATTCATAATCTTCTGGAATTTCTCCCCCTTTGACCATTTTTACACCATCAAACAAAGCTTCGGTTGTTGCTCCATTACCAGAAAAAACTATAAATATCTGACAATAATCTGGAACAGTGTCAGGGCTTTCATTGGTTTTAATATTAAAACTCAATTCATGCCACTCATTTGAAGAGTCGGCCGTATTATCACTAATAATCACATCAAACAAATCATGGCCTGCCCCTAGATTATCTTCATTTATGCAGTGTATGTCTAAAGAAACATCATTAGGGTCGCCTGCTTGAGACATGATATAGGTACTAGCCTCAAAACTATATTTAGTTCCAGGCTGAACAGGAATTCTGTCACTTATTAAGCCAGGATAAAAATCGCTAGAAGTAGAAGCCTTTATTTTATAAGCTTTTTCCCCATAATCTAAGACAGGGGATTCTCCTTGCCAAAAACTATAAGTTTCATATAGTTCAGGGGATTCAGAGAATTGGTTAAGTTGCCAACCGCTAGGTAACTCATCAGAGCCATATGCTCCTCCATCTTCATCTTTGTAGCCAGCATATTCAAAACTCCCATTAACAACTCTTTTATCATCAGCATTATAATCACCAACAATAGCGCCTAAAGTTGTAGGTGGAAGTTGTTTATTAAAAATTTTATAAGCTGCAATTTCTAAACCTAAAGGAAATATTCTAGCTCTGCGCAACTTCTTAATAACCGGATAACTTAATTGACTTGTAAAATCATTAGGCTTACCCACAATCGTGTCAGGCGATAAAAGGCCTTTATCCATAGCTTCCTTAATTGTATATTCATCTTCTATTGCTCTTAATAATTGATTGCCTATAAGAGCATTAAAAGGCTTAGTATAGTTTTCTTCTTGAGGAAAGGTTGTAAATTCGTCATAAATTGTATATTCATTTACTTGTTGTATGTTTGGGGTTGTTAAACCAGCAAAAAAGGCCTCTGCAGCTTCTTCACCACCACCACCTTCATAAGAAGCGAAATCCCCGCCATCGTCAATATAATTATCAGAACCCCCTCCATCTCTAGGATCTAAGTTACTATAAATATCTTCTTTATTAGCCGGAGAGCTAGGAGAAGGATTGGGGTTTAACCCTTTTTTAGCCTGCTCTAAAAGCTTATTAGTTAAAGTGCTTGTAAAAACACCAAAAGCATCAGCTAGAGCTACCCCAGTATATTGCTTTACCGAGGCAGAACCTTCTTTAACAGCCTTTCTAGCCGTCTCGTCTACCCAGGTAGAAGGTGTTTTAGTAATATTAGAAATTTGAGTGGTGACATCATTCATTCTACCTTGCAATTCTTTTGCAAATTTAGATCCTTCAACCTCGTCTGTTATTTCTCCAAACATTCTAGAAGAAAGACTCATTTGAGCACCAATTGCAGACCCCTCTGGGGTATACATTCTGTCTAAATCTTCTAAGGGATCAGTGTCTGGCAAATTCGCAACCTCATCATCAGGCATAGATTCTTCTATGTAATCGGATAAGGTATTTCCCCAGTCCACTAATTTTTTAACATATTTATGAAATCTTTTGGCATAAATTAAAGCTGCTTGATAATCTGCATTTACTAAGCAATTTTCAGTTATTGGTGGAGACCATTGGGAGAATTTTTCACCAAGATCATCACTACAAAACTCTGTTTTGCTCATGTTTAAAAGCCTTGAAACAGGTTCAGCACTAAAATGAACCTTACCATCTTCGTCCCTAGATGAATTTAGCTCAATATACCATAAGTCATCTCTTAAGCCAGCAAGTACTTCAGGGCTAATATTATCCGCTCCTTTAGATATCTCTGCTTGTAAATCTTCCTGAACTTTTAATAAGCCCCCCTCTTCAGGGCTGCCTATAATATCTAAAAGTCTATCTACACCAGGATTTACCCAAGGGGTGTCACTATTACCGCTGCCAGTACAGTCAGTTCTCTCAGCAAAAAATCCGTCTTCTTCATTATATGCACAAGGTCCACCTGTTTTATTTAAAACAGTGTCTCCGACCATAAGAGTCTTTATGCTGCTTTTATACTTAGCCATTGGCCCCTCTCGCAAATCAAATGAGAAATCTAGCAATTTTTGTTTCATTGCCTCTTTATAATTCTCTTTAATTTTAGACCAAGAACAATCTATTTCAGCATCAAATGTCATATCACGATAATTTGGATCTAAGGAAACTAACATACCAAAGGTAACTGTTGGATCCCAGGTATCACAAAGACTCACCCCTAGAATTTCTTTTCCAGCCGTACTAATAAATTGTCCCTTTAAATCACCAGCCATATCAGTTAAAAACTTATCAGGATCATCGGCAAATAAAGGGGCTTGTCCTTTTCCACCGCTAGCTACCCACTCAGCACTTTGTCGAGCCATTTTTTCTAAATATAAATTAAGGGCATTGCGCCAAGCAACTGCCCCTGCTTTTTTTAAAGCTGGTTGTATTGTCTTTTCCCAAGCTGTAGAAAGTATTTGAGCAGGTCCACCAATAACATCAATAGCATGAGCTTTCAAGGGAACAAGAAGAGAATAAAATATAAAAACCGCAACAAAAAAGGTAAAAATAATACTTTTAAAATAATTATTCATAAATATATATCAAAAAATTTCTTATTAATTATTTAATAAATTTTCATTTTCAATAAACTCTTCCTTGGTTTCATTATACAAGGATTTTAAAGTTTTGTCATCAAAGCTATCCACAACCTCTTCCCTTAAATTCCCTTGATTAATCAATAATTTTCTTATCTCTTGAGCTGTTATTTCTTCCTCAACAATACCCAACTCATTGGGAGCATTAACTTGTTGATCAGATGTTATTATTTTTTCTTCAATACTACTACCTTCTTTGTTATTATTTGCCTTTTTATTTAAAGGAGTATTACTTGGATCTAAAGGATCACTGCCAGCTTCTATCTCTTCTTTATCAGAAAAACCATCCCCGTCAGTATCTGATAAATACTGAGAAGTACTATAATTTAATCTTTCATCAAAATCAGCTAATCCATCACCATCAGTATCTTTTTCTAAGGCCTTTTCTTGATTTTCAGCTAGCAAATCATTAGAGGTTCTTTTGGGTGGAAAAACCCCATAAATTGTACTTTTAAAACGAAAATAGATAATAACAAAAATTATCAGAGCCCCAATTATCATTAAAATTAAAAGCTTATTATCTTTTTTATCCATATTTTTTAAACTATCACTTAAAAATTGATCTAGTTAAATCAACCCAGTCTTTAACCTTAAGCTCCTCAGCCCTAATTCTTAAATTAAGATTATTTTTCTTTAAAATTTGTTTAGCTTTATCTTTTTTTATTATACCATTTAAAAATAAATTGTTAAGTAAATATTTTCTAGGATGTGTAAAACCTGCTTTAACTATTTTAAAAAAATTTGTTTCTGACACTAAATATTTATTTTTGGGCTTAATCTTTAAAATTACACTATCCACCTTAGGTCTAGGCCAAAAGCTATTTTTACTTATTTTACCTACTATCTCTGGCTTACCAAAGAACTTTACAGAAACTGATAAAAGAGACATATTGGGTGGAGTAGCCACAATTCTTTCTCCCACTTGTTTTTGTAAAACTAATATAATAAGCTCTGGTTTATTTTTTTCAGTTAAAATATTTTTAATTAAAAGCCCAGTAATATTAAAGGGAATATTAGAAATAACTTTATATTTATTTAACCCCAAGTTGGTTAACCTAAAATCTCTTATATCCTCATCTTTAATAATAACATTAGAATTATTCTTAAATCTTTTTTCTAAAATATTAACCAAATAATCATCTATCTCTATAGCCACTACCTTATTTTCTTTTGCAAGTAAATTTGTTAAATTACCAGTACCTGCACCAATTTCTACTATTTGATCATCTAATTTTAAATTAGCCTCTTTAATAATTTTCTCAATGGCTTTTTTATTTATTAAAAAATTTTGACCCCTTTTTCTAAGAGGCATCTTTCCTTCTTTAAAATATTCTTTTGTTTTTAAAACCAAAGACATAAAAAAATATTAATAACTCATTTTTTGCCTAGTAAAAGAGAATAAGAGGGTGTGAATAACTAATATTGCAATTTATCTAAAAATTGTTATATTAATGACAATCATATGCAAAATCTTAACACTAAAAATGTTTTAAGACAAGCTAGAAAAGTCCAAAAGACTGGTCTGTTTTTATTAAATAAAACTTCTTTTTATATAAAAAGCCTTTTTAAAAAAATAAATTTAGCCAACATTAAACTTTCGTCAAATAAGATGAAAGTTCCTTTTTATGTTAGTTTAGTTTTAATAATTTTTTTAATCGGCTTTGCATTAAAACCAGATTCTAACAATAAAAACTTAAATAGCGCTAGTCTTTCTAATATAACAATTGAATCAGGCTTGCCTGAAATTCCTGAAAAAACAGAAAAAGTACAAGAAAATAAGCTAGATTTTAGCATAGCCTCAGAAAGAGAAAAAGATCCTAGCTTTTTAACCTCTTCCAATGGTTCAGCTCTTGTACCACCTAAAACAGATTTTCAGGCTTCTGCCCCTAAAACAAGAACTGAAATAGAAACCTATACTGTTCAACCAGGAGATACAGTTTCTACAATTGCTAGTAAATTTGGTCTTTATTGGTCAACAATACTTTGGGAAAATGATTTAAATGCTTGGTCTGTAATTCAACCTGGTCAAGAACTTAAAATTTTACCAACAAATGGAATAACTCATAAAGTTAAAAATGGTGAAAATATCTCTTATATCGCTAATAAATATAATTCCACAATAGAACAAATTTCTAAATTTAATAATGTAGGAGATGAAATTTCTCCAGGACAAACCTTGATTGTTCCTGATGGCACCCCTCCACCTAAACCTAAGCCAAAACCCAGACCAGAGCCTGAGCCAAATAAAACTTTTGTTAGCGATAATAATGGCAATTATAGTTATACTGATTGGCGCTATAAACGCTTTGCATCAACTTGTCATCGCTTTTATCGTTATCCTGGACAATGTACTGATTGGGCTGCTTTTAAGTGGGCTCTTGAAGAAAACCAATGTGTGCCTAGTGATTGGGGCCATGCTAAAAGTTGGTACTATCATGCTAAAAGCGATGGTTATCAAGTCAGCCCCACCCCAAAACCTGGCGCTATTATGTCTTTAGATTGTAATGCCTGGGCTTGTGATTTATGGGGCCATGTAGCTTATGTTGAAAGCGTAAACTCTTCATATATAACAATATCTGAATTAAATGCATCCGGTAATGGACAATACCAAAGCAGAACATTGTTAAACAAAACTGGTGTTTGGCAAGATAATTATGGTTGGAAAATATTAGGTTATATTTATCCCCTTCAATAAGAATTAAAATTTAAATAATAAAATTAAAATAACTACAAGAATTTATCTTGTAGTTTTTGTTTTTATGTTTTTATAACCTTTTAGACTCGGTCTTGGAAGTTATTAATTAAATTTTTTTGTTTGAAAACAGGTTATAGCCGCAGCTAGAGCATCAGCGGCGTCAACAGGCTTTGGAATATTATCTAATTTTAAAAACTGCTTTACCATTTCCTGAACCTGGTTTTTGGTAGCATTACCATAGCCAACTACTGCTTGCTTTATTTCAAGAGGGGTATATTCAAAAATAGGAATATCTTTAGTTTCTATAGCAAGAGTCACTACTCCTCTTGCTTCTCCTACCTTCATAGCTGTTTTAGCATTTTTTGCAAAAAAGAGCTTTTCAATTGCAGCTTTATCAGGTTGATATTTATCTATTATTTCCTTAACATTTTGGTTAATTTCAAAAAGACGTTTAGAAAATATTTTATCTTTATCAGTTTTAATAACCCCCCAACCTAAGGCCTTTATTTTATTTTTGCCCTGAGTTTCTATAACCCCGTAACCAGTTGTAGAAAGGCCAGGATCAATGCCTAATATAATCATTATTCTAAATTAGTATAAATTTCATCTACTTCATCTTGATCTTCAAGCTCTTCCATAAAAGAAATAAGCTTTTCTTCTTCTTTCTCATTAATTTTTTTAGGTGTTTTTGCAAACCAACCTAAATCCCTATCACTTATTTTAAGACCTTGTTTTTCAATTTCTTCTTTTATATTATTAAATGATTTTGGGTTAGTATATATTTCAATTGTATCTTTATTCTCTTTAATATCTTGAACTCCTGCATCAATAATACTAAGCTCAAAATCATCTTGGTCTATATTTTTATTTTTTAATTCTTGTTTTAAAATTTCAAAATAGCCTTTTTGTTCAAACTTCCATAAAACTGAATTCTTTTCTCCTAAATTACCACCATGCTTGGAAAATATTTTTCTCAAATTTGCTACAGTTCTATTTTTATTATCAGTTACTGTTTCAATAACAACACCAACGTCTCCTGGTCCAAAACCTTCATATATTACTTGCATGCTCTTTTTACCTCCTAATTCACCCGTCCCTCTTTTAATAGCTCTTTGAATAGTATCTTTTGGCATATTATTTTCCTTTGCTTTTTCAATAGCAAACTGTAAATCATTATTTTTATCAGGGTCAGCACCTCCCTTTTTCACAGCATTGCTTATTTGAGAAGAAAGCTTACCAAAAAGCTTACTTCTTTGCTTATCTTTTTTGCCCTTAGTATGCTTAATATTGTGCCATTTAGAGTGTCCAGACATAAATTTAAAATATTATTTATAATTCTTTAGTATATTATAATAAAAAAAATATATATTGTCTATATAAAATCTAAGTGTTAAAATTAATAAATATATTAAATTAATTTTTTTATTATGCTTTCATTAAAAAACAAACAAGAAATTAAAAAAATAGATAAATCAAATATAAGACAAAGTATTTTAGACTTCCCCAATCAAATTACCAAAGCAAC
>Ga0102926_1000230_pt1 | contig 31439 bp, 25 predicted proteins | sample SalPonR1_A_D2_MG_FD_78173 | JGI IMG/M metagenome (GOLD analysis project Ga0102926, IMG submission 78173) | Salt pond soil microbial communities from South San Francisco under conditions of wetland restoration - Salt Pond MetaG R1_A_D2_MG | ecosystem: Environmental > Aquatic > Marine > Intertidal...
CAGCTTACTGATATTATCATAAAGCTGTTGATTGATTTCAAATGTTCTCCTGTAATAGTAAACGTTGTAATCCCATGTTTTAAACTCGCCAAAACGGATGTCAAATGTGGCTATATCGCGATGAATTTCAAATTCTCTCTCCAAATAATTGTTTAAATAGAAAGTCTCTTTATCCTGATCCTGAGCTATTGCAATGCCACCACATGCAGGGATGATGAGAATAATTGCTATAATCAACCCCGGAATTTTCTTACCTGTTTTCATGATCCGCTTACTCTCTTTTTTTACCGGATTGATAAGACAATCCGTATAATAAAATTAGGCAACTATTCCGTGAAATAACAGGGCTACTGACACACAAGAATCAGCAATTAACAGGAGCAGTAATCAACTGACATGAATCCGGGTCAGATAATTTTATAAAGCCTTGGAATTATTCTTGTCCCGGATTTTTTGGTGCATCAGACATCTCAGAACTATCAACGATCTGAAGCTGGTTCGTCAGGTCAGTCTGAAGTTCTTGAACATCGTCTTCACTTATCAATTCACTGATATCTTCTACACCTGCTTTTACTGCAAGATTAAAAACCATCCGGTTAAAAAGCATCTGGTGTGCTGCAGAAGATAATTGATACAGCTGCTGCTGCGGAATCTGTCCACCCGACAACTTGATCTTATTCATTATAGGTTCGAGCAGCTTCTCAATTTTTTTATTCAGCTGAGTTTCAAGTTCACCGGCTTCTTTATTCTCTTTGCTTGTTACTTCTTTACCTGAGGGATCTACCAATTTCATTTTATTATTTTGATTTTATTTCTGTTCATCTTAATAACAAAGGTAATAATCCTGGCGATCCATTGCCAAAGTCTATACCGCGGGATAGATCTGATTCCTAAAACAACCGTGAACTTATGTTAAGCAGTGAAAAAAATTTGTATTCATTGAAACCGGTTCCTTACTTTCAGAAAGTAATATTCTGTTCATTGGTGGTCCGTATATTTTTCAATAAAACTTGACATATGAAATTAATCATTCCGGCAATTCTTCTTCTGGTTACTTCCCTTTTTCTTGTTTCCTGTAACGGGATTGAAGCACCTCCGGCGGAACCCGGGGTTTCACTTGAACTGGCTATATTTCGCAAGGCGCTCATTTCTGACATTCACTACAAACTGGAATTTGCGATTCCAGAAGATGAGGAGCAGCAAATTGCAGGTGATCTCTCTCTTCGTTTTCGTCTTAAGAATGCCCGGGCCGATATTCCGCTCGACTTCCGGGAGTCGCAGGATCATCTTGAATCTTTGGTGATTAATGACTCTCCCGCAGACATAGTGTTTGAAAAGGAACACATTATATTACCATCAAAGCTTTTACAAGAAGGAGAAAACAGGGTTGATATCAAATTTGAGGCCGGTACATCTTCCATGAATAGAAACCCGGACTATCTCTACACACTGTTTGTGCCTGATCGTGCCCGAACAGCCTTCCCGCTTTTTGATCAGCCCGACCTGAAAGCCTTTTTTGAGCTTACGCTGGAAATTCCTGATTCCTGGCAGGCTATTTCGAATGCTCCGCTCATGTCAGAAAAAGAGGCGGATTCTACAAGGATTCTCTATTTTTCTCCATCTGACCTGATAAGTTCATATCTCTTTTCGTTTGTTGCCGGGGATTTTGAAAGGGTCACGAAAACAACAGATGGAAGGGAGATGACGATGCTGCATCGCGAAAGTGATGCCGAAAAAGTGGAAAGAAACCTGGACGACATTTTCAGCCTTCACGCGGCCTCCCTTCGCTGGCTTGAAGAGTATACAGGCATACGCTATCCGTTTCAGAAATTTGATTTTGCCCTCATTCCCACATTTCAATACGGCGGCATGGAGCATACAGGAGCAATTCAGTACCGTGCTTCGTCACTATTTTTGGATGAAGATCCCTCCGATTCACAACTTCTTGGCCGGGCCAGTTTGATTGCGCATGAAACTGCTCATATGTGGTTTGGTAACCTGGTAACGATGGAGTGGTTTAATGATGTATGGACAAAAGAGGTGTTTGCAAATTTTATGGCTGCGAAAATCATGAATCCAGGTTTCCCGGAAATCAATCATGATTTAAACTTTCTTTTGCGTCATCATCCATCAGCTTATTCGGTTGATCGTACGGAAGGTGCCAATCCAATCCGTCAATATCTTGGCAACCTGAATGAAGCCGGGCAGATGTACGGGAATATAATTTACAATAAAGCACCTATTATGATGCGTCAGCTCGAATTGCTTACAGGTGAAGAGGTTTTTCGGGAAGGGATGCGTGAGTACCTGGGAAACTACGCTTTTAAAAATGCTACATGGCCTGATCTGATAAATATATTGGATAGAAAAAGCGAACAAAATATTTCTGCCTGGAGTGAGGTATGGGTTAATAGTCCGGGAAGGCCCCATTTTTCAGAAGAGTTAATTACTGGGAATCAAAGTCTGCTTCTCCAGCATGATCCATCAGGGGAAGAGAAAATCTGGCCTCAGAAATTCACCATACTTGAAAATTCCGGTTCAGGTTCCGGCTTTATACCCCATGTTTTGTTGATTGAATCTTATGAAACAGAGATAGATTTCCGGGAAAATCCGGATTATTTTTTCAATTCAGATGGATACGGATACGGTCTTTATCCAACATCACTTGACAATTTATCGTACTGGGAGCAACTGGATGATGTGGCCAAAGGTACTGAGCTCATAAATCTTTTTGAAAATATGCTGGAGCAGAATAATGTGCCACCTGCTGAATATTTTAAAGGATTGTTGAAAATTATTGAGAATGAAGAGAACCAGTTACTTATAAACATGTCTCTCGGACAGCTGCAAACCATTTATTGGGATCTCTTTACCGGGAGTCAGCGGGCAAATATGGGGCCTGAACTTGAAAGCAGATTATGGCAAAAAATGCTTCAGCAGACCGAAAGCAGTAAAAAGAAAATCTTCTTTAAGAGTTTCCGGAATGTGGCGCTTTCAGAGGAACAGGTTCAGAAGGTATATGAAATCTGGAGTGAAGAGAATACCGTAGACGGGCTGAATCTTTCCGAATCCGATTATATCAGCATGGCTGGTGAAATTGCCGTTAAGCGTCCTCATGATGCTGAAAATATCTTATCGGCCCAGCTAAAAAAGATCAAAGACAGTGACCGAAAGCGCCGGTTTGAATTTATCATACCCGCCATTTCACCTGATCCTGAAGTACGTGATCAATTTTTTGAGTCTCTCAGACACGAAGAGAACCGAAAAACCGAATCGTGGGTTTTAAGTGCTTTGGGATACCTGCACCATCCTCTTCGCACCTCTGAATCTGAAAAATACCTGCAGGATAGCCTGGAGTTACTGCAAGAGATACAGGTCACCGGCGATATCTTTTTTCCAAAGCGATGGCTGGATGCAACATTTGGCAGTTACTCTTCAGATAATGCTGTGCGTACGGTTCGAAGTTTCCTTGAAAGCCGCCCGGAATACAATCCACAGCTAAAGATGAAAATTTTACAGGCATCTGATATGATGTTCAGGGCCAACTCAATAAAAGAATCAGCGAGATCAGAAACAGACGGTTGAATCCCAATTAAACTTTGTAAAAAAATCAGCATCCTTTTTTGTAAATCATGATATTTCATTGTTATCTAATCATCTATAAAATGAAATTGTTTTATGCGCATTCCATCCAATCATATTCAGTATTTACTATCATTTCTGCTTCTGACTTTTATAGCAGTATCGCCATATCAAATATCTGCCCAGGAAAAAGGCAATTTTGAACTCGCCGAACGGTTTACCTCCGATAAAATGCAAAAAATGACAGGGAGTACATCTCTTTCTGCCAATTGGATTGAGGATGAAAGTGAGTTCTGGTATGAATGGGAATTTCCCGAAGGAAAAAAGTGGATATACGTGAATGCTGATCGCCAGAATAAACGACCGCTCTTTGATACTGAGGATATGTCAGCTCAGCTATCTGAAATTTTCAACCGGGGATTTAAAGCCCATGATCTCGATTTAAAAGAATTTGATTATGATACGGATCTTGGTCTTTTTACATTTCATATTGATAGTATTCAGTTTAAATACCATGTAGATAGAAGAGAACTTGTGAAAGGTGATTCACTTGAAAAAGAAGTAGATGAACCGTGGGCAACTTATTCACCCGACAGCACATGGATCGCATTTGCAAGAGAACACGATCTCTACCTGATGCGTGCAGATGATCCAGACAGCACTGAAATCCGGCTTACAGGCGACGGAGAGAGATGGTACAGCTTCCAGGCAGATCATGGTGATACCACGTCCACGAAAAGACTGCGTTCAAGAGCCAACTGGTTTGAAGATTCTGAAAAGCTCTATGTAAAAAGACAGGACTGGCGGGAGGTGGATGAATTGTGGGTCATCAATACACTTAAAGAACGTCCCGAGCTTGAAACTTATAAATACAACATGCCCGGTGAGGACAATCACTACCAGGATGAGATCCTTGTTTTTGATGTGAAAAGTAATGAGAGGGTTCAGCTGGATTTGGATAAATGGCCTGATCAATCTCTTGGAGGAGTTTATTTTAATAACGGCGGCATTTTCACGACCGATGAATCAGATTTTCTCTATGTTCTTCGAAGAAACCGCACGTGGGATACGATCGATGTGGTTAAAGCAAACACAACCACAGGTGAATCCGAAGTTTTATGGTCTGAAGAAAGCCACCCCTATTTTAATACCCGTTATGCCCAGCTTGCCATTATTAATGAAGGGGATGAATACCTGTGGTGGAGTGAACGTACAGGATGGGGCCAGCTCTATAGGTACGACTCTGAAGGCAATCTGAAAAACAGGATTACAGACGGACACTTTATGGTCGGTGATATCGCCCAAATAGATACAACTGCACAAACTGTCTATTTTGAAGGGTTCGGACGAGAAGAAGGTGCAAATCCTTACTACTCCCGATACTACAAAATTAAATTTGACGGTTCAGGTATGAAATTGCTTACGCCTGAAGATGCAAATCACTCGTTCAGCATGAGCGATAATGATGATTACTTTGTAAATAACTATTCCCGCCCGGATCTACCCACTAAATCTGTTCTGAGAGACCTTGAAGGCCGCGTGGTTCTGGATCTTGAAGAGACCGATATCAGCCGGATGGAGGAAGCAGGATACAGAAAACCGGAAATCATCAGCGTAAAAGCTGCAGACGGAATGACCGATCTTTATGGTGTGATGTGGAAACCGGCCGATTTCGATCCTGATAAGAAATACCCGGTAATCTCATATGTATACCCCGGTCCTCAGGTTGAACCCTATCCAAGAACATTTAGCCTCAGAGGTTCTGCAGCCCGCGCCCACACCTTGTCACAAATTGGATTTGTTGTTGTATCAATCGGCAACCGCGGCGGAAGCCCGCTTCGTGAAAAATGGTATCATAATTACGGACACAACAATTTGAGGGATTATGCCTTGCCTGATAACCGGGCCGGTATTGAAGAACTGGCTGCAAGGCATTCATATATAGATCTTGACCGCGTTGGAATCTACGGACATTCGGGAGGAGGTTTTATGTCAACCGCCGCACTTTTAACCTACCCGGATTTTTATAAGGTTGCAGTCTCATCTGCCGGAAACCACGATAATAACGTATATAATATATGGTGGGGTGAAGTTCATCACGGTGTTGAGAAAAAAACGAAAACCGTTAAAAAAGAGAACGGTGAAAACAATGAAGATACCGGACTGGAAGATGTGAATAGTGAAACTGAAAAAGAAGAAGTAGAGGAAGTCACATTTGTTTCCGAGATTCCAAAGAACCAGGATCTCGCTGATAACCTGCGAGGCCGCCTGCTGCTCGTTCACGGAGAGATGGATAACAACGTACATCCTGCAAATACCTATCGCATGGCTGACGCTCTAATCAGGGAAGGGAAACGGTTCGATATGATGATCTTTCCCGAAAGCCGTCACGGCTTTGGCAGATACAGTGATTATTTTGAGCGAATGCTCTGGGATTATTTTGCAGACCACCTGCTCGGGCACCGCAGAACTAACATCAATTTAAATATTCCGGAAAAAGAAGACTGAATTCTCGCGGTAATCTAAATTGTAAGTCCCTTCATGTAGGTAGCATTCGCACGGGCAGCATCGATTGGTGTGGTGCCCGTATAGGCTTCCTGCTCTACTATTAAATACTTCATCCCGTTCTCTTTGGCGATTTTTAAAATGGGAGCAAAGTCAATTGTGCCGTTACCCAAAACCACAGATTCAGGATTGTCACCATTCTTCAGATCCTTAACATGTGATAAAACAAAACGATTCGGATATTTTTCGATCCATTCTGAAGGATCTTCTCCTGCGGCAACCACCCAGTAGATGTCCATCTGGAAGTCAACCAGGTCAGGATCAGTTCCCTGCATCATAATATCCTGCGGATACTCACCTTCGAGCAGCTCAAATGAGTAGGCATGGTTATGATACGCAAAGCTGATTCCTGCGCGATTTGCTATTTCACCGTGTTTATTAAACTGGTCAGTTATTCTTTTGAAATCGTCAAGTGTCTCCTGAGGTCCTACGTATGGATTAATCAGATATTCAACCCCGATTTCAGCAGCCTCGTCAACTTTTCGTTCAAAATCTTCGGAAACATTTGCATGGCTTGAGATCAGTGTCATCCCGAGTTGATCCATATACTCTTTAAAACCTTTGTGCCCCATGCCCCAATAAATTCCCATTGGTCCGTCGTAACTCTCAATCTGATTGTAGCCAAACTCGGAAAGCTGTTTTAAAACTCCTTTGGGATCATCACCAATTATATCGCGTAGTGTATAGAGCTGAATTCCAAAGGGGTGCGAATTTTGAGCTTTTGCACTGTTTGCTTTTAAAAAGGGTAGTGAGCCGATTGCCAGCCCTGATGCCATTAATCCGGATTTTTTCAGAAAAGATCTTCGTGAGTAATTCATAAGGAGATAGGTTTATTTTAGCGTTAGGTATTTGTAAATAACTGGCTGGTTTCCATAATCTGTTATTTGTTGTAATGCTTTACCTGCCAGGAAGCTCTCTCTTAATAGTCGGAATTTTCGAATAAAGAAACAAAGGACAATTATAAATTTTACATCCCTCGTCTGATGACTTTGAAAAAAAATAAGCCACGGGCAGCCAATGCTGGTCAAAAGACAGGCTGAAAGCCTGATGCACCACAGCCCGGGGCAATCGCCCCGGGAAATCATGAGTTATAGCAACCGCCAGGCTGAAGGCCTGAAGCAGGACAGGCCGCATACATTTGCAGCTATTTTATATCGACCGGTTGCCATTGCATAAAAACCCTGCCCGGCCATCATAACCGTCACCCGAATTAAAACTGACCTGCTGCAGGCCTTCAGCCTGCCGTCTGGCACCTCACCGGGACCCCCGACACAGCCGTGTCGGGGCTGAGTTGCGTCAGGCCTTCAGCCTGTGATGATCAATACGCACCCCACCCTTCGTTTGACAACTTTGAAAAAAATAAGCCATGGGCAGCCAATTTTCAGTCGCTTGAAGAGTGGTAAAGGCAACATCCCGCCACATGCGTTCCAGTGATCAAGACACGGTCAGGGCATGCCAGGGTTAAATGGTAATTTCATGTGTTAGTCGAGCTCAAAAAAAAATCGTGCAACAGGCGTTCCGAAGATCAAAACACGTGTAACTCCTCATTCGAGGGTAGCCAATGCGGTCAAAAGACAGGCTGAAGGCCTGATGCATCACAACCCGGGGCAATCGCCCCGGGAAATCATGAGTCATAGCAACCACCAGGCTGAAGGCCTGAAATAGGACAGACCGTATACATTCGCAGTTATTTAATATCGACCGGTTGCCATTGCATAAAAACTCTGCCCGGCCATCATAACCGTCAGCCGAATTAAAACTGACCTGCTGCAGGCCTTCAGTCTGTGATGATCAATGCGCACCCCAGCACTCGTCAGTCGGGGAAACTCAATATTTTTTAGGAATCCGGATCCTTCAAATTAATGGGTCGTTTTTTATCTCCTGCCAGGTACATGGTTTGTGATGGGAAGGCAAAGTCGATACCCTCATCATTAAACCTGCTGAAAATTTCACGGTTAACTTTTTCACTGAATTCCATGTATTGCCAGTAATCTGGCGGATGGTACCAATAGTAAACCACCAGGTTCAAAGAGTCAGCATTCAGATCACTGAAAAAGATTCGGGGAGGAAAATCTTCATTCATACCTTCGTGATTATCCAGGATTTCTTTTAGAATTTCGAGTGCCCGTTCTACTTTTTCGGACGGGGTATCATAAGTGATTGTTATATTCATCACCCGGCGTATAAATGGACGTTTCCCGATATTATGAATCGTATTGTTAGCTAACTGTCCGTTCGGTACGGTAAGCAGATGCCCATCGAGTGTATTTATTTTGGTAGTTCTTACACCCACTTCTACAATAGATCCCAGTGTGCCATTCAGATTAATGAGATCTCCTGCATTAAACGGCTTATCGGCAAAAATCATGAGCGAACCAAAAAAGTTACGAATTGTATCCTGGGCAGCAAGACCAAGAGCAAGTCCGCCAATCCCGATTCCGGCCAGGATACTGGTTATTGGTTTATCACTCAGTGTCTGGGCCACCTGAAGTATCACCAGGATAGAAACAGTTACACGAACAGATTTGCCTACCAGAGGGATAAGCATATCATCGATCTGGGTTTTATCTTCTCTCGAAAATCGCCTAAGCCAGACATCAATCACATCAACCTGCTTGTAAACAAAATAACCGATAGACAGAATTACTAGTACCCGAACGGCTGTAACAATCAGTTCCTCGATTCCTTCGGGAATAACCAGGAAGGATATGGCGATTCGCAGGCCTAACGTAAATACCAAAAAAGTAATTGCTTTGGAAGCTGATTCAACTGAAACAGATAAAATCCTTTGATCTTTTTCTTCGAGCCGGGGGGCAATTCGGGAAAAGAGAAATTTCAGAATTTTGCCACCAAAAAAAGAGAGCGTGATAATGATAAAGAGTACAGCTATTCTCCATAGTTCATTTCCTGCAAATACTGTTTCATTGAATTCTGTAAAAAAATCCATGGTGACTTATGTTGGTTCAATAATTACAATGTAAAAGATAGCCATCAGCTGTGGTGCCAATCGGGGACCCGGGAGGCGTATAGGGAGCTTCAGGCAGTTCAAATTTTTCAGGATCAGATTCGTATGTTTCAATCATTGTATTCAGGAACCGGTAATGTGCTTTTACTACAGGCAGTTTCTCATTTTCGCTTACTTCGCTTAAACGGGCGGAGATCAGGTCAAGTTTGTAGCTTGCAATTGACCGAACATCGGGTGAAGCTTCACTGTTATTGGCAAGTTTCAACAGGTTCCGAACCACAGCTGTATTTATGGATCGCTGTATGCTGCTCTCATAACCGGCATCCTGCTGAATCCATAAAGTAGATTCGATTACTTTATCAATCACTTCAATCAAGCCGGGATTTGCGTGGTTCCCGGCATGTTGATTTACCAGCCGTGCTGCACGTTCGGGTGTAAAAATAAGAGATGCAGTGAGATCGGCAGCAACCTCTGCAACTGCAACCGGATCAAGCATTGGTGAGGTGTACCCTCTGAACAATTCTCTCGTATTGGGAATCCCTGCAGCGCGGGGTGGAATCAGGTCCAGGATGGTTTGCGGAAGTGCCAGTTCATTTGGCGAAAGAGTCATCAGCAGGGCGTCAAGTGCACGGCGCTGAGCACCCGCATATACGACCCGGGGTCCGGTTTGGTTATCTCCTCTTACACTGTAACTGTAATCGACTCCACCGAGTATCTTAACAGCAGCTTCTGTTTGATATCGATGAAAGAGATAGATTGGAACAAGAACATCTTCAAGTTCGCTCATTGTACGCCCCATTCTGATATTATTTGCCGAAAAGCGTTCCAAAGCGATTCTTCTTACATCCAGTACATGTACAAGTTCGTCAATGGCATTGGTGCCGTTGTCCCATAAGTGAGCATCCGGATGAGCACCGCCCTGAGGCCGTGCATCCCTGTCTGTAATGTAGAGAAGTCCCATTTCTATCGATTCCTCAATGATCTCATTCAGAGCGGATTCCTCGTTTGTATTTTCGGGAAAATCCTGGTACCCGTAGGCAATAACTCTTTTATCCCATTCCCCGATTCCCGTATCATACGCATCGGAGAGGTCAAAGCTGCCATCCGCATTTATTTTCACTTTTGGGTGCGGATAATCCATAACCGATGCCCTGTTGTTAACACTTGCTGCAAAGTTATGGGCAATTCCAAGCGTATGTCCGATCTCATGCGCAGATAACTGACGGATTCTGGCAAGGGCCATTTCAAGCATAGGATCATCATCGGGAACTACACCGTTTTCGTAAGGAGCAAGAAGACCTTCAGCGATCATGTAATCCTGCCGGACCCTGAGTGAACCGAGCAGAACATTTCCCTTGATTATTTCCCCTGTCCGGGGGTCAACTACAGATGATCCGTACGACCATCCGCGTGTAGACCGGTGCACCCAGTTGATAACATTGTAGCGCACGTCTAACGGATGGGCATCATCAGGCAGGATTTCAACCCTGTATGCATCTTTGAAGCCGATCTCTTCAAACGCCTCTGCCCACCACTCTGCTCCTTCAAGAAGTGCGGTTTGTATAGGTTCCGGCGTACCGTTATCCAGGTAGTAAACAATTGGTTCAACCGGTTCACTGATCTCCGCTTCCGGGTTCTTCTTTTCAAGTCGGTGACGAACAATGTATCGCTTTGTAAATTCTCCGCCGATTGGTGCACTGTAATCCTGGTAGGAAATACCAAAAAAACCGGATCTCGGATCCATTTTGCGGGGGGTGTAATTTTCATCAGGCAGTTTAACGAATGAGTGGTGCTGGCGCACTGTAATCGATTCCGGTGTAGGGGTGACGGAGCGGACTTGTCCGCCCGGATTGCTGCCGGTAAAGGTAAGAATAGTTTCAATTTCAGAATTTTCAGGAAAATTAAATGTCCCTGACGGGTAAATGGCCGACCTGGATTTATCCGGTGAAAAATTACCCTGGCCGGATGAGCTTAAACGCCGGGTCACATTGTGTGCATCACGAAGCAGGAAATCGGTGGCGTCTACCAATACTGAACCGTTTTCGGAAGTATCAACTTCAAAACCCCAAAGGATGGATTTGGCAAATGCTTCATCCACAGATTTTTTCTCAAGATTGTTGTCCGTATTGGCCCTGAAATCATAATTTGGCTGAATCATCAGAACTTTTGGCCCAAAACGTTCAAATTTAACAATCCTGGAATCACCAAGCTGACTGCGGTCGAGACCTATATCATTTGATCCCATACCTGCAGCCAGTGAATTCACGTAGAGAATCTCTTCGCCAAGGTTATCAATTTGCAGCCAGATTCTGCCTTCGTTCTCATCATACCAAAAGTCGATAAACCCCTCATATTTTTGCAGCCCTGAAGTTTTTTCAGAGATGGAATTTTGTGCGGAGGCGCTGACAGAGAAAATAAAAATTAGGAAAAAAGCGGGGAGAATAGAAAGTTTCATGTTTTTTGATAGTTGTTCATTAATTATTCCACTAAAATAATCAAACAACCGCAAACGACAATATCATCATAAAAAAAAGCTCCGTGTTTTTGCACGGAGCTTTCCTGGATTCATTTATTCTGTAAAATGTTCTGAACTTTCAGATTAACGTGAAAATCCTGCTACTTCCTTACCGTTCAGAAGTTCAAGAACTTCTTTATGTCCGTTTTTTGCAGCAAGCTCTACAGCAGTTTCGCCACGGTTATTTTTTATATCAGTTTTTGCACCTTCCTGGATCAGTCGGTCGGCAACATAAAGCTGGCCATTCTCCGCAGCAATCATCAGCGCCGTCATGCCGTTCTGATTTTCCATATTCACATCGGGATTATGCACCAGCAATATATTCAGCATTCGCATATTGCCGATTTCGGAAGCAATCATAAGCGGAGTTTCACCATCCTGATTAACTGAGTTGACGTCTGTACCTCCTGATAGCAGAATATTCAGACTTGTGATATCGATGTTTTTTACAGCTTCGAAAATATTATCCGAAACTTCAAAGGTATTTTTGTCTGTTGTTGCACCTGATGTTTGAAAAGGTATTGCAAACAGAAATGCAGATAGTACGATAGATGTTATTGTTTTCATTTTTTTATTAGTTGTATTTATTTCAAATTCAAAAATTTAAATCCCATTCTTGGAGCGGTTTCTTATAGTATTTTTAACCGCATTATTGAGCTATACAATACGTTTCCTCCAAAAAGAAAGTTTCATATAATTGCAATTTCTTTTTATCTGAATAATACAAGGCAATGATGGGAAAAACTCATATAGATTAAAGCAGAAGGGATTAATAAATTAATTTATTTGGTATTATAGTTAAAATAATTTTGGTTTCAGTCCGACTTAAAGCTCATTTGACATAAATTATTTAGTTTTCCTAATGATTTTAGATTTTTTTGTTCGGCCGGGATGAATAGCAGATGCCAAATATGGTATAATCAGAAAATGGATAGAAACGTTATCGTTTGATCAGGCCGGTTATTAGAATGTTTGTAAACCCTTTATTAACTTAAATGGACAAATATTTCATTAAAAAAAATTTCCGTAACTGTTCATGCTGCATACCTCCTTTATCGAGCTCGACAAGAATGCACTTAACAATAACATCCGTTTCATAAAAGACAGACTTGATCCTGAAGTCCGCTACTCAATGGTGGTTAAAGCCAATGCCTATGGTCATGGTATTGAAGAGTTGCTGCCGGCAATAGAGGAGTGCGGCGTTACTCATTTTTCAGTTTTCAGTGTAGCGGAAGCTGTGCGGGTTCACAAAGCCAAGCACGAAGAGTGTGAAGTGATGATTATGGGATGGGTAGACGATGACTACCTGGAGTGGGCGATCAGTCATGACGTCTCCTTTTTTGTATTTACTCCTGAACGCCTGAAGGCGACTATCGAACAAGCGAAGAAAATGAAAAAAAAAGCACGGATTCACCTGGAGCTTGAAACCGGGATGCACCGGACCGGGTTTTGTGCTGATCAGCTTTCTGAAGTATTTGAGCTGCTTGAAAACAATAAAAAAAACCTGGTATTGGAGGGGCTTTGCACTCACTACGCCGGTGCCGAAGATTATACAAGCTTCGACAGGATAGAGAGACAGATTGAAAAATTTAACAGGTTATGTGAACTTTTTGATGAGAAGGATCTTTCACCTCTCTACAAGCACAGTGCCTGTTCAGCGGCATTGCTGAATTTTCCGGAGACGGCCGGAGATCTTGTTCGTATCGGAATCTCCAGCTATGGTTACTGGCCAAACAATGAGACCAAGATGCGTTATAAGATGAAACATGACATTGAGGGAGATCCCCTGGACCGGATATTATCCTGGAAGAGTGAAATTTTAAGTGTGAACCGGGTGCCCGAAAATGAATATGTGAGTTACGGAAAAAGTTACCTGACCAACCGGCCGAGTAAAATTGCTACAGTGCCTGTAGGTTATGGGTATGGTTTCAGCCGGACACTCAGCAATAACGGTCATGTTCTGGTTGGCGGGAAAAGGGTACCCGTCGTTGGCGCTGTTAATATGAATATGATGGTAATGGATGTGACAGACGTTGAAAATGTAGCTGTCGGTGATGAAGTGGTACTTGTTGGAAAACAGGGTGAGCTGGAAATCAGCATTGGTTCTTTCAGTGATATGAATAACAGCATGAACTATGAACTGCTCACACGCCTTCCCCATCATATACCACGAATCGTAAAAGAAAATCAGACAGAATTAGTCGGTTAACTATGACAATACCGAAGAATGTTGAAATCGAAAAACTTATTGAATTCCGGCACAAACTGCACCAGATACCTGAAACAGCGCACCAGGAAGAGAAAACCGCAGAATATGTCAAGAATTTTCTGAGCGATTTTCCGCCTGATGAACTGGTGGATAAAATTGGCGGGTATGGCATTGCTGCCATTTACAATGGAGAGGCAAACGGACCAACTGTAATGCTGCGCTGCGAACTGGATGCTCTTCCTATACCGGAAGTAAATGAGATGGAATACCGCTCCCGGATTGAAGGGAATGGCCACAAATGCGGTCATGATGGCCATATGGCAATCATTTCAGGAATGGCTCAATATTTACATTCCAATAGGCCGGATACGGGACGGGTGATTCTGCTCTATCAGCCGGCTGAAGAGACCGGAGAAGGCGCCCGAAAAATTCTGGATGACAGTAAGTTTTCTGATCTGAAACCTGATTATATATATGCTCTTCACAACCTGCCGGGTTTTCCAAAAGGACAAATCATGGTTAAAAAAGGTATCTTTGCTTCTGCATCAAAAGGGATGATTATTAAACTGAAAGGCAGGCCATCACACGCTTCACATCCGGAAAATGGGGATAATCCAGCTCTTGCTGCAAGCCAGATTATTCAATCCTTATTTATGATTCCACAGATGCATACGGAATTTCATCGTGCAGCACTTATTACACCGATTCATATTCGGGTAGGAAAACCTGCATTTGGCACTTCGGCGGGCGATGGAGAGGTAATGGCTACCCTGCGAACCCACCGGGATGAAGAGATGGAGATACTTGCCGCAAAAGCTGAAGAGCAGGCAAGGAAAATTGCTGAAGCCAATCACCTTAAGATCGATATCAGTTATACAGAAGAGTTTGAGTCTGTGAAAAATGATTCGCACTGTGTAGAATTTATAACTGAAGTTGCACAAGAATTAAGCCTGCCTGTTGCCCGGATGGATCATCCGTTTCCCTGGTCAGAAGATTTTGGCTTGTTTACATCGGCATTTAACGGAGCACTATTCGGATTGGGAGCCGGTGAAGATCATCCACAGCTGCATAACGAAGATTATGACTTTCCGGATGACATCATCCAAACGGGTGTGGCCATGTTCCAACAATTAACTGAACGTATTTTAACCAAAGCTAACTGAACTAAACGTATGAAAGCATCCGATCTGTTTGTAAAAGCCCTGGAAAATGAGGGAGTAGAGTATATTTTTGCCGTGCCCGGTGAAGAGAACCTGGATATTCTGAATTCACTGAAGGATTCTGATATCCGCTTAATTTTAACACGCCATGAGCAGGGAGCCGGTTTTATGGCGGCAACCTACGGGCGACTGACCGGCAAGCCCGGAGTTTGTATGGCTACACTGGGTCCGGGTGCAACAAACCTGGTTACACCTACAGCATACGCACAGCTCGGTGCCATGCCGATGATGCTGATTACGGGTCAAAAACCTATTAAAACCAGTAAACAAGCCCGGTTTCAAATCCTGGATGTAGTGAACATGATGCAGCCGCTTACCAAATTTACCAAACAGGTTGTAAATGGGAATACGATTCCGTCGCTGGTCCGGGAATCGTTTCGTCTGGCTGTTGAGGAGCGCCCGGGTGCGGTACACCTGGAACTTCCCGAAGATATCGCCCGGGAAGAGGCGGACGACCGTATATTTGATGTGGTGGGCCACAGGCGGCCGGATGCTGATGAAGAGGCAGTGCAGGAGGCGGCCCGGATGATTGAAAATGCGAAGATGCCGCTATTGATGATTGGTGCCGGAGCCAACCGGAAAGATACCCGGAATGCACTCACGGAATTTATTGATCAATCCGGAATCTATTTTTTTAATACTCAGATGGGAAAAGGTGTTGTTGATGAACGGCATCCTCAGTACCTGGGAACGGCCGCGCTATCTGATCATGATTTTCTCCACCGGGCGATCGACAAAGCTGACCTGATTATTAATGTGGGACATGATGTAATTGAAAAACCACCCTTTTTTATGAACGAAGGCGGTAAAAAAGTAATTCACCTGAACTTCTTTCCGGCTGAGGTAGATGCCGTCTATTTTCCGCAGCTGAATGTGGTTGGCGATATAACAACATCCATCCGGCATATTTGTCGTCACATCAGTCCGCAAACCGACTGGGATTTTGATTTTTACATGCTGATCAAAGAAGATGTAGAAAGCCATCTCACTAAATATTTTGAGGACAGGCGTTTCCCGATGCTGCCTCAGAGACTGGTCAACATCATGAGAAATACATTGGGTGATGATGATATCATTACTCTCGACAATGGTGTTTATAAGATCTGGTTTGCAAGGAATTACAAATGCTACAAACCCAACACCCTTCTCCTTGATAACGCACTGGCAACTATGGGGGCAGGCCTGCCCTCTGCAATGCTTGCCAAATTGATTAATCCCGGCAAAAAAGTGGTTTCGGTATGCGGAGACGGCGGGTTTATGATGAATTCACAAGAACTTGAAACAGCTGTTCGAAACAACCTGGATATGGTGGTGATTGTTTTAAATGACAGTTCGTACGGTATGATCAAATGGAAACAGAAAGATATGGGCTTTGAAGAATATGGTCTCGATTTCAACAATCCTGATTTTGTAAAATATGCTGAAAGCTATGGCGCAACGGGTCACCGGCCCGGAAGTGATGATGAATTCCGGGAAACACTGAAAAACTGCCTCAACTCCAAGGGTGTTCACCTGATCGACTTGCAGGTCGATTATTCACTGAATCACTCCATTTTAAATGTTCTCATCAAAGAAAAAACCGAAAACCTGTAAGCAGATATCCCATGTTAGAAATACAATCTCCGTACGATTTACGTTTGATTAAAGAACTTCCCATGCAGGGAGCCGATGATGTAGAGAATGCCCTCATAACTGCATATGCACTGTTTCAGGATCAATCCATCTGGATTCAGCCACACAGAAGAGTAGCCATATTGGAAAAAGCGGCTTCAATAATGGAGGCGAGAGTTGAAGAACTTACTGAAATTGCTGCGGGTGAGGGAGGAAAACCGTATCGCGACTCCAGAGCCGAAGTTTTACGGGCGATAAATGGAGTAAAAGTTGCAGCTGCTGAAATTGCAAACCTGAAAGGGGAACAAATTCCGATGGGTCTGACGGAAGCGTCTGAAAACAGACTGGCATATACCATGCGTGAACCAATTGGTGTAGTGGCTGCTGTCAGTGCGTTTAATCATCCGCTAAACCTGATCGTACACCAGGTGGTGACCGCTTTTGCAGCCGGGTGCCCTGTGATCGTGAAGCCAGCACTTACCACTCCGCTGTCATGCCTGGCATTGGTGGATATTTTACAGGAAGCGGGATGTCCGGACGGCTGGATTCAGACGTTAATCTGCGGTAATGAAGATTCAGAGAAACTGGTTACCGATAAAAGGGTGAACTATTTTACCTTTATCGGCTCGGCAAAAGTAGGCTGGTATCTTCGGTCTAAACTGGCTCCCGGCACACGCTGTGCACTTGAGCACGGAGGAGCAGCACCGGTGATTGTAGAGAAGGATGCCGATTTTGAATCGATGCTGCCGTTGCTCTCTAAAGGTGGTTTTTATCATGCGGGGCAGGTATGTGTTTCAGTCCAGCGGGTTTTTGTACATGAAGATATTGCAGATGAGCTGGCCCGGGAGCTTGCAGACCTGGCTCAAAAGTTAACGGTCGGAGATCCTTTGGATGAAAAGACCCATGTGGGTCCGCTGATTTTACCCCGTGAAGTTGACCGGGTTGAAGAGTGGGTGAATGAAGCGGTGGAACAGGGTGCGGAGCTGCTTTGCGGCGGTGAGCGTATTTCCGATACTTGCTACAAACCCACCGTTTTGCTGAATCCGCCAAGTGACACCCGCGTTTCGACATTAGAAATTTTTGGACCGGTTGTCTGTGTCTATTCCTACAGTGATCGTGATAAAGCGATACAGCAGGCGAATGAGCTTGATGTTCACTTTCAGTCAGCCGTATTCACCAAAAATCTGGATGCTGCACTCGATGCTGTAAAAAAACTGAACGCAACGGCAGTGATGGTCAACGATCATACGGCATTCCGTGTGGACTGGATGCCGTTTGGCGGCAGGGATGAATCCGGTATCGGGATGGGTGGTATTCCCTACTCCATGCATGAGATGACCCGTGAGAAACTGATGGTGCTGAAGAGTGATGTGTTGTAGCCCAATAATCGTATTGATTTTTTTCAACTGCTCAACACACCGGCCATCATTCCACGGACGACTTTTATTTCATCTTCATTAACAGTATGACCCATTCCCTTATAAATCCGCTTTGTAACATCTGAATTGAGTTGGCTAAAAATTTCTTCTGTCTTGTCTACACGCTCTTTGGGAATATGCGGATCCACATCGCTGCATCCCAGGAATACCGGCGTCTGCTCCATGGAGCCTGTATAATTTGATTCATCGATTTCAGGCCCGATCAAACCGCCACTGAAGGCCACGATCCCTCCCAGTTTTTTGGGGTGGCGAGCTGCAAATTCAGTCGCCAGGCAGGCTCCCTGGGAAAAGCCTAAAAAAATAATCTTCTCGCTTGAAATACCGGCTGCCGTTATATCTTTTAGTAGATCATGCAGCAGTTGTATTCCACTGGAGATGCCCGGCTGGTTCTGCTCTTTAGGAGCTAAAAAGGAATACGGGTACCAGGTATGGTTATAAGCCTGGGGAGCCCTGTAGTAGAAATCGGGCTGCGCAAATTCATCAGCCAGCGGAAACATGCTTTGGGCGGTAGCACCGCGGCCGTGAACCATCACCATAGCTGCTTTTGCGTGTGATAACGATGCACCGTGCTCCGCCTGTGGTAATCCTTGATGAGGTCCTTTAAAAGGGTGTTCGGGATCAACTCGAAATAAAGACATATTAAATTTTCGGAATCTTAAGATTACACATTAATTTCAGGTAACCGCTTTTCAATCATCTCCCTTTTGGATTCAAGCCAGGGCGGTAGAATAAGTTTTTGTCCCAGCTTGTCGGGATCTTCATCCACATCGTAGCCCGGACCATCGGTTGCTATCTCAAACAATACACCGCCCGGTGACTTGAAATAAACCGAGTGGAACCAGTGACGGTCAATAATTTTGGTTGGATTAAGACCCATCTCAATTACTTTTTTACGCAGACCGGACAGTTCTTCATCATTTTCAGCACGGAAGGCTACATGGTGGACGATTCCCCGTCCATTTGCTGATGGTTCAGGTTCTCCCTCCTTAATGATAACCGAACCACCGATAGGGGCATCTGTCGTATAATGCCACGCACCATCCTGCCGGTCGGTTTCTTCAAATTCAAATAGGTTCTTTAATACTTCGGCAGTTGCCTCATGCTCTTTCAAACGGAGTGTGGTTCCCCGAAACCCTCTTATTCCCTCTTCCGGTGGTACTGTGCTTTTATCCCAGCCCGGGAACGGATTTATCTGCTCATCAAATACGAGTTCCAGCTGCAGGTGATCGGGATCTTTAAAACCGATAGCTTGTTGTCCAAACCTATCGTAAGGTCCCTCAAATTCGATATCTTCTGCTCCAAAATGTTCAGCCCAAAAGTCCATTGAGCCGGATGGTACAGCAAAGGCAACTTTTACAGCTTCGCCCAATCCGGGTTTTCCCTGTCGTGCCATTGGCCAGGGAAAAAAGGTTAGACCGGATCCGGGTGAGCCTGTAGCATTTCCATAAAAGAGATGGTAGGTACTTGGATCGTCCTGGTTGACAGATTTTTTTACCAGACGCATTCCCAGGGATTTTACATAGAAATCAACATTTCGCTGTGCATCTCCGGAAAGCACTGAAATATGGTGTATTCCTTTTTGATGTTTTTCCATGGTAAATAAATTTTAAATTAATATATATAAATTTCATATAAAACTATAAATATTTGTATTGGGCCACAACGATATTCAATAAGAAATTAGATTTAAAACAAACCATTCAGGCGGGTCAATATATCAATGATTCCGTCTGCTTGGTTATTTGAACAGATATCTGCTGTTCATTAAACTCTTTAAAAGATTGATTCAGCTCTTTTCCTTTCCAGAACAATTTCGCTTCGCCGGTCTCAGGAAACCAGGCTGCACTGTATAACGTACCGAACGATTTTTTAACATCAAACTGGTGCAATGGTGGTTGTAAAAATTTTCTGAACAGGGAGTCAAGATCTATCTTTTCATTATTCAAATATTCTTGCGCAGCCTTCTCCCGTTCAATCGTTTGGGTTTGCCTCGCATATTCGGGCCACTCAATATCTTCCTGGTGATTGGTACAGGCTTGTTTTGTAATTAGCCCCGGTTTTCGATCGGGCCCCAGAAATAGGGTTGCATATTCACCTTGCCGGTCTATCAGCATAACATTATAGGCCATATGAACCGGGATTCGTTCAAGTGTTTTTATAGCGTCTCCTACATTATCACAGGTTTCAAGCAGGTAGCGAATCACCAGGGGGATGCCAAAACCGTCACCGACCACATTGCGCCCGCCAAAGTTTAGTGATGCACACAGTCCGCAAGCGTTCATTCCGTCCAGCAGGCCCCAGTTGCAATCACTCACACCCATCACCGGCTGCAGTAAGTTACTCTTTAGCATCACGCCTTCAAACCATTTAGGATTGTAGTCGTAGTTCCTTATCAGTGCAGGCCTGTCTTTTGTCCAGGCTACCTGGGTGCATCCACTCATGAACGCAGGCGGATTCCACATAGAAAGATACCGGGAGGCTACATCCCCGCCACCGGCAAGTTCACAGATCTGCCCGTACAGTGGCGCCAGTTCAGGCATGTATTCCTCAATAGCTTCACTGCAGCTCAGGTAGCCGGGCCTGGCGGTAAAACCCTCCTTTAAATACCAGGCGCGGTAGTAGGGCCAGGTTCTGTTAAATACCTTTACCCATTTTTCACCGGGCTTATCTTCGTTAATACATTTGATCTTAATTAGCATAATTCTGCTTCATAGTGTGAGCGCAATTTAGATTCAATTGATGGATATTTACTTTTAAAAAACCTTTATAAGGTTACAGATACTACATCATTTTGAACCCGGCAATTTCGGCGATTTTTTCCTTTTCAGCTTCTGTGCCTGTCGGTTCTTTGGTTTTATATTGATCCTTTATGGCCGTGATCCAGCCCCTTGCCCGTTGGGTAAGTTTGAAATCATCTGTCATCAAACGCCCTCTCATTACCAGGATGCCCACATCGGCACCTTCGTAAAGATAATCACCCTCGCCGGTAATTCGAAGAAAGAATGACTCATTCTCTTTCTCAACGGCGCGGCGATGAGTGTCCATGCGGTCATATTTAATCGTGCCATTTTTCTGCTTTTTCCAGATTCCGGATGGCGGCGCTTCCGTAATATATTCCACCGTATCTTCTGTGTGTTTAATCACGAGCTGACTCCAGTTATCAATATTTTCGGGTCTTGCCCAGCGGTCGTTGATCGATTTTATGCTTAGCTCGTAAGGAGTTTCCATCCATTCCAGAAGGTGAAAGAGAAACAGGGGAGCATCCGCCAGGGCAAAAACAGCGTGGTTGGTAATGGAGCTCGCACCGGTAATCCTGGGATTCAGCTCCCCGAGGTAGACCTGGCCATTGTCCTGGTCAATTAAAAAGTCAAGCTCAAAATATCCTTTGTATCCTTCTTTGCGGAGCTGATCACCAAACAATCGTGTATATTTGCGGGCTTTTTGACGTATTGAGCGGGTAAAGACATCTGCGTGAATTTCGTTGCCGCACCAGCCTCCTTTGTAGGGTGTGAGTTCCGGGAAACCAACCAATTCTGTCATCAGTGGTGCAACGATCGTTCCGTGGCGTGTTACGCAGGCCTCAATAGCGGCTCCACGACAGTTGATCCGTTTCATGATTTTCACCTCTTTTTCCTTAATGATCTCTTCTTCATGCTTCTTGAACTCTTCTTCATTAGAGATAAAAAAAGTAGTGTGCCCGGAATCACCAAAGGGAGTCTGAATAACGAGATCATTTCCCAGTTTCTTTGAAATTTTCAGCATATGATCATATCCCTTAACGTTTGAAAGCACATACGGAACACAGGCAACACCGGCTTTTTCGGCAATCCGGTTGGTGTTTACCTTGTTATCCATAAAAGTCCGCATTTTTGCCGTTGGAAAGCAGACCTCCAGGCCATTCTTTCTGGCCAACTTTTCAGTTTTTTCATCAAACATCAAAAACATTGCCTTTCCGCCTTTTCCGTCCTTCTTTCGGCTCTTAATGTAATCCACGACTTCTTTGTGTTCGAGCAGGTAGTTGTTGATGTCCTCAATACTTTCGAACTCATCGTGTGGCACCTCCTCTTCCGGAGAGAATACATTGGGATGCTGCCCGTCAAAACATTCAATGTAGCAGATGAATTTGAAACTTTTGATCCATTCATCTGCCCCGAGTAGATTAAAATTTGTGGCGCTGATAAAATAGACGGGCACTTCATTCCGGTGGAAAAATCGTCGAATGTCAGATAATCCTTTAAGTGGTTTCATTTCTTTTTTTGATTCAGTCATAGTAATGTTGATTTATTGGATTGATAGTTTTTTTATGACGGTTTATAATTTGGCAGTTTTGGTGTCTGTTTAATCAGACTTTGCTGATTTTTAAATAGCAAAATCATGACCCATAAAAGGCTTACGCTTTGTTTCAGACTTTTCATGGTCGCTGCGTCTTAAAACGTTAAATTTAATAACGCCTCAATTAACCACTTCCGGGCATTCTTTCAGCACGGGCTGGTATTTTTTTCTGACTTTTCAACACTTCTTCCGTAAATACTTTTAGTCCGAGTTCCGGTCGGTATCCGTGAATCTCCTTTACATCCAGCGCGAGAAGGAATTTGATGATCTCTTTGCTGATTACCTGTCCGGGCACCAAAACCGGAAATCCGGGGGGATAGGGTATTACAAACGTTGTAGATACCAGTCCTCTCCCACTTTTTATACTGTCTAAACACTCATCAAGAACAATGTATTCACAGTTGTCTGACTTGTACGCAAGAAAATACGCCTGACGGATATCGCCGCCCGGCACACCTGCAACGGCCTGAAACGAGGAATGAAACCAGCTGAAATCGGGCAGTGGGGGGACATCTTCCATGAGCGATTTTATTCGTTTCTGAAGTATCTCCGATTCTTTTTTGTTCATAGTCGGGTGTTCCTCATCCAGTTTTGCAGCAATCTGCAGCAGGGTATTTACCAGTAATGCCACGCTGCCACGGGTAGTTCCAATGCTGGTCATAAACAGAATGGAATTCCGGGAGGTTTTATTGATCTGAATGTTATACTGGTCCATCAGGTACTCATTTTTGAATGTGTCCCCGTCAATGCCGGACAAGCCAACCGCAAGGGTGATTTTGGTAGGATCCAGCACAAATTCGTCATGTTCCCACGCATCCTCCATACGATTCCATCCCTGGTCATCCGTGTAATATTCATCCAGACCCGATTTTCGGAATTGATCGGGGATAAAATCCCGCACGGTAAGCACCCGAAAATATTTATGCAGCAGCGGATGATCATGTATTTTGGCACGGATCGACATTGCCAGCTCAATGCTTTTCTCCACCAGCTCGTATCCTTCAAACTGTGCCTGCCGCCGCCCGGCATCCATCGATGCCAAAATCTGGTAGTTTGGAGAAGTTGAGGTGTGGGTCATGTAGGCTTCCTGGAAGCTGTCGGATACCAGCCGCCTGTACTCTTCATCCCAGATATGGATCATGGATCCCTGACGAAAACTCGACAGTGTTTTATGAGTACTTTGAGTTGAATAGACCCGAATCTTCACGTTGTTGGGATCGGGCAATGTCGGGAGTTCCTCATCGCCAAGAGATTCAATATGCTTTTTATATGCTTCGTGATATTCATCTGACTGGTATTTATTGTACAGCTTGTTCGCTACAAACATCCCGGTGCGCTGTTTATAGGTGTAGGTAAATCCGGCAAAAGCAAACCACGCCTCATCCCACAAAAAGATAATATCCGGTTTGATGGCAAGAACTTCTTCCATCACTTTTTCGACATTGTACACCAGGCCGTCGAACGTGCAGTTGGTCAGCAGCAACATCTTTACTTTATCCAGTCTTCCGGCCTTCTTCAGTTCCAGGAGAGTGTGCTTGATCTCTTCCAGCGGAACCGCCCCATACATGCTGTATTTTTCGATTGGGTAGGAATCCAGGTAAACCGGTAGCGCCCCGGCCAGCACCAGCCCGTAGTGGTGCGATTTGTGGCAGTCACGGTCAATCAGGACCAGGTCTCCCGGTTCTACAAGCGCCTGCTGCACAATTTTGTTGGAAGTGGATGTACCGTTTGTAACAAAAAAGGTTCGTTTGGAACCGTAAGCATTGGATGCCATTTTTTGTGCTTTCTTAAGCGAGCCGGTGGGCTGAAGGAGCGAATCGAGCCCGCCGGTTGTTGACGACGTTTCGGCAAGACAAATATTACGTCCATAAAACTGGCCGAAATCACGGATCCATCTTGATTTGAAAACCGAATTTCCACGGGAGACAGGCATGGCGTGAAAGACCCCGACAGGTTTTTGGCTGTACTCTTTCAGAGCTGTGAAAAAGGGCGTTTTGTACCTTTCCCGGATTCCTCTGAGAATTGCCAGGTGCAGCTCCTGGATATCATCTTTACGATAGAAGATCCTCCGGAAATTTTTCATGGTTGAATCTTTTAGCTGTAGCAGGGCAGTATCTGTTACATAATAAATATCTAGCTCCGGGCGGAACTGCTTAATTATTTTGCCCAGTAAAGGGCCCAGGGCCTCTTCAGAAACATTTGAAAAATCGAGATTGTGGATATAACCAAGAAATGGTTTGAGAAGCGATTCAACATTTTCGGAGGCATAAGGAGGAGCATAGCGAATAACAACAGCCTGAATATTGTAGTTGAGTAGCAGGGCGATGAGCGCATCCTGAAAAGAACGCTGTACGAGAACATCGTACAAAAGATGTTCATCTTCTTCTCGAAGTTCAGCCATTTTTGATCTCATAGCCTCTTCCTCCTGACGAGACAGATTATCCACAAAAAGAACTTCAAAATGATTTTTGTGACCGCCCCGGCTGTTTTGATCTGAACTCACATTGCCAGAATTCTTTTCATCTGAATCATCTTTAATCAGCCGGGGATTACTTCGATACGATTCGCTCACAAGCTGGCGTACAAACTCATTTACACTGATGGAAGCTGAATAAAATTCCTTGTTTTTAAAGATCTCCTGCAACTTTTTAATCCTCTTTTTACCAGGAAATGAGTAATATTTCTCAACAATTTCAAGGTCATTAAGTAGCTCTAAAACATCCTTATTACTTCCTGAATCAATATCTCTCTTCTCTTCTTTTTGAAGTACATGGAGTTGAGACCGAAGCCGGTTCCACAAGTCGATTCGTAGTTGGGCAACATTAAAATGGCGGGTGCTGCTCTTTTTACTGACTGTCATAAGCTTCGGATTATATTAAAAGGTGAATTCGTTTACATCAGCTAAGAATTTGCATTGAAAAATTTTTTTCAGAAAACGAGAAATGTAAGTACTTATTTAACAAAGACTTGGTTAGATGAGTTCGACATATTAAAATATGTCTATAAAAGATCTATAAAAGCACGTAAGTCTATTTCCCGGTTCACTCATCCTTTTCAGGATTCCGTTTATATTCTGTTCCGGGTTCATGAGATTCAAGGTTTTTTTCCTGCATTTTCAATTTCGCAAGTTCATCCACGCGGTTAGGTTTAATTAGTGGCCCAAGAGAATCGAGATAGGAGCGATCAGCTCCTTCCTTGTAAATTTTGAAATCCCCTATATGATCCCGAAAGCTTTTTAGTGGCTGACCCAATCGTAATAGACCCAGCTCCCGGCTTCGTTTTACTTTTACCATGTTAATTTCAATGGGGATAAACTCCTCTGTGGAATCGGCCTGGTACAGGATTCTTCCATCCGGCCCGCATACAATAGAACGACCGCTGCCACCCGATTCCAGTCCGTTGATATCAAAAAAGTAGCACTGATTGGTGGCAGCTGAAGCTCTGACAATCGACAATTCAATCTCCCGGTCTATTGTACCTGTCAACGTGGGGTGAAGAATCACTTCTGCGCCCATTACACTTAAGGTGCGTATCGTTTCCGGAAACCACATATCGTAGCAGATGGAAACACCAAACTTTCCTACATCCGGAACATCGAATACACAAAATTCACTGCCGGGCTTAACGCCTACTTCATATGGATAGAATGGAAACATTTTGCTGTATCGGGTTACCACCTCTCCATCCGGATTGTAGACGGTAGCTGTGTTGTAAACATCATTTCCTTTTTTTTCAAAGATGGATCCCGGGAGGAGCCAGATGCCGTGTTTTTTGGCCATTCGCTTCATTTCGAGTTCAAAAGGACCATCAATTTCCTGTGCAGTATGTATGAGCGGTCCGTAGGCACAGAGTTCACTGAACACCACCATCTCCACCCAGGGATAGAGATTCATGAGAATATCCAATTTCACTTTCATCATCTCCACGTTGGACTGTGTGGCGAACACTTTCATTTGGATACCGGCAATTGCAAATGGTTTCATGACTCTACTCCGCACGCTTTTAATGTTTCTTCTTCTAATATCTCAAGGCCCTTATCAAGCTCCTGGTCGGTAATTACCAGAGGAGACAGAATACGAAGTACATTTTTGTGTGTTCCTGCACTTAATAAAACGAGTCCGCGTTCTGCACAAGCTTTCACGATATTGCCCGTAAGCTCGCCATCAGGTTGCCGGGGATCACCGTTTATAACAAACTCTACGGCAAGAAAAGCTCCGAGACCTCTTACATCTCCAATTTGCGAGCATTTTTTCTGTAGTTTTTCAAGCCTGTTCCGGATGTATCTGCCTACTTCCATGCCTCGTTTATTCAGGTTGATCTCCTCCATGTAAGCAATGGTAGCCAGGGCAGCAGCGCAACAAACCGGGTTCCCGATATAAGTACCGCCAATTGTTCCGGGTGCAGCGGCATCCATCACGTCAGCTTTTCCCAAAATAGCGGCAATTGGCATTCCCGAACCCAGCGATTTTGCGTAGGTGGAGATATCGGGTGTAATCCCGTAACTCTGCCAGCTTGCCCAGTTGCCAGTGCGTCCGAACCCGCTCTGTACTTCATCAAAGATCAGCATGATGCCTTGGTCGTCGCAAAATTCCCTCAATCCTTTTAGATATTTTTCAGGTACCGGGTTGATGCCACCTTCTCCTTGTACGGGTTCCATGATTACTGCTGCCACGTTTTTTGGATCCACCATATTCCGCATGCTTTCGTGCAGGCGCTTCATTTCCCACTCAACAAACTGATCCATATCTCCTTTGCGGTTATAGCGATAGTAGTTGGGAAATGGCAGCCGGTATACTTCTGGTGCAAACGGGCCACAGTTCAGTTTGTAGTCAATTTTGCTGGTGAGGGTCATGGCCATCATAGTTCGGCCGTGAAATGCCCCTGTATAACATACGATAGCTTGTCGTTTTGTTGCCTGACGTGCAATTTTTACAGCGTTTTCAACCGCCTCAGCACCGGTGCTGACGAGCATCGCTTTGGTCTTTTTTCCGTGCGGAAGAATTTTGGCCAGCTTCTCACAAAGCTCAACGTAAGGTTCATACGTTACCACATTAAAGCTGGTGTGAATGTACTTTGCTGCCTGCTCCTGGATCGCCTTTACTACAGGTTCAGGGCAGTGACCGGCGTTAACCACCCCGATTCCTCCCGCAAAATCAATCCACTCTTTTCCGTCTGTATCGGTAATTATTGCCCCTTTGGCAGATTTCACTGTGGCTGTATTAAAAACCCCGACACCGTTGGCTACAGCAACTTTTCTCCGATCAAGAAGTTTCTCAGAATTGTTTTTAAAAATATTCATGATACAAAATAAAGTAATAAAAGCATTTGTCAATAAGAGTTGTATAGATTAGATGCTTGTTGGTGTAAAAAAGCAAACTTCTTTAATGATTGATTTATTGCAAGAAAAAAGATTATTCCAATGAGCAGACGGTTTATTAAGCCATTTGGTGATAATCTATTACTATATGCGCCTGAAAAGCGCTTTTTGAATGAAAAGATTTTTATAACAAAAGATAAAAAACTACCTATTGTAATATTGTCTTTAGATTCCTCCTAGATTTATTTTAAGACCAAGTGATCTTAATTGAAATAAGTCTGTACAAATGAATACTGTCGATCAGATACATCACACGAATGAGCTTCCGTGCAGCCAGCATAACCGTTATGCTAAGAGGCTCTTTCAAGCGGTGAATGGATCTTTACACCTGAGGTAATAATTTTTGGCAGTTACTTTTGGGTCATCTCTTTCTGTCGCCGCCATTCATAACATACCAGCGAAGCACTTACAGAAGCGTTCAGGGATTCAACATCGTTTTTCATCGGGATTGATAAGAGAAAATCGCAATGTTCACTTGTCTTTTTTCGCATCCCGCGCCCCTCATTCCCGATAATAAAGGCCATTGGCACATCGTAAGTTTGATCCCAAATCCGGGAACCTGCAGTTTGATCCAGTCCGGCTACCCAGAACCCGAGGTCTTTAAGTTCTGAAATTGTTTGATTCAGATTGCCAATTCGAACAATCGGAATGCGGCCGGCTGTACCGGCAGAGGTTTTCATAACAGCGGCAGAAACCGGGGCCTGCCTGTGTTTGGGTACCAAAACTGCGGCAATTCCGGCCGCAGCTGCAGTGCGCAGGATAGCTCCAAGATTATGAGGATCTTCGATTTCATCCAAAAGCAGTATGGCTGTTTCAGTGTCTGGCGTAAACGTGTCGAGCCAATTTGTAAAACTTTGATAACGGATCTGGCTGACTGAAGCGACAATCCCCTGGCTGTTTACATCGCCCGACAGTTCAGAAATTTTACTTCCGGGAACATTTATAACTGGTATACGGTTATCAGAGGCAAGGTTTTGAATTGTTTCAAAATTTTTAATCGTGGTATTTTTACGTATATAAATTTTGTCAATTTTTTCCGGAGAGTTCTTTAACTGTTCCAGAACAGGATTAATACCGCAGATATAATTGTTAGAAGTTGCCAAGGTTCTTTAGAATTCAATTTGTAATTAGTATTATATAAATGTGGTGTTATATAAATATAAAAGGAAGGTACAATCATGATCGACGATCCAAAAGAAAAAAATTATGATGTCGACGGTCAGAGCGTAATATCGAATCAATCTAAAAATGGATCCGGGGTCTTTGGTAAAATCGGGGTTCTGATTTATTCGGGTAATCTGTTACAACTGACCGCCGCATGTCTGTTAGTTACTATGGGAGCTGTGGTAGTTGGTGTAGCGCTGCTTGGTTTAATGCAGCCGCTTTGGCTTTCAACTGTTTTAAGTATGCTGGGCAGTGTTTCTGCCATGGTAGGTGTATATATTTTTTATGATCTGTTTTCAGATAAAAATACATTCGATACGCTGGTTAACAAGGCGATACAGCGTGTAATCCGAAATCAGAACTAATTTCTGCTATCTGTTTTAAATGAATTACAGTGATGAAGATATTCGCCGTCTTGAGAGTTATGCGAATGTTCATCTCAGAAAAAAAACAGACCTGCCGGATAAGCAGAAAATTCCCGCACTCGAAAAAAAGAGACGCTCAAAATTGTATCAGCTTCTGCTGAACATTGTCATTATTCTTTTTTTTGCATATTCATATTTTTATGATATAACATCACTTGGTGACCTGCTTTTCTATATACTTGTGGTTGTATTTCTGATTAATGTAATTATGCTTATCTACCAGCGTAAACAAATAGATGAGCTAATCAGTTATTATCAGTATAAAATAGATGAATCTTCTTAGATTCAGTATCTGTGAAAAACAAGTGATGAAATCTCTCCTTCCCATAAAAAAGCTTATTTCTGAAAAAAGAGGCGTTCCTTTTTTAACGATTGCTCACCGGGGAGCCAGTTATTATGCACCCGAAAATACACTGCCTGCGTTTGAAATGGCAGAGAATATGAACGCTGATGTAATAGAGATCGATGTGACACTAAGCAACGACCGGGTCCCGGTTATTTTTCATGACAAAATTATGGATAAAAAATCAAACCGAACCGGTTTGATTATTCACAGAGATCTCAAATATATAAAATCGGCAGATGCGGGAAGCTGGTTCTCCAAAAAATTTAAAGGCACAGAAATTTTAACTCTCGAAGAGTTCCTTGGCTGGGTGAAAGGAAGAATAGCTGTGAATATTGAAATCAAAAAAGAAGTACAGGTATTGAGCCCGGACATAGCCGCAGAAGAGGCGATTGTAAATTTAGTAGAAAAATATGGTATGTCGGATCATGTATTTTATTCAAGTTTTTCTTACGCTTGCGTTAAAAAATTAAAATTGATAGACAAAAATAATCCGGTTGCAGTATTATATGATCCCAAACAGATGAAGGAGGTGGGTGCTGCAGAGCTTGTTGACCGTCTGGGAGCAGATCTGTTTAACTGCTCATGGCGGGAGTTTGGCACCGGGTTGAGGCATGAACTTCAAGAAAAAAATATCCCCGTTTTGGTATATACGGTAAATCGTCCGGGCCGAATGAAAAACCTGATTAAAAGAGGAGTGAATGGAATATTTAGTGACCGGCCCGATCTTCTAAAAAAAGTTGTAAATGGCTGAAGAGCATACTTCTTAAAAAAAATCATAAAAATCAGACTTCGGTTTGAATACATCAGGGGAACCTGCTATTTTAAGTTTTCCATCAATCAACATTTCTTACTTCATGCCAACCAAATATATCTTTGTCACCGGCGGGGTGACATCTTCATTAGGAAAAGGAATTATTTGTGCTTCTTTAGGGCGACTACTCGTTGCCCGCGGATTGCGCGTAACAATTCAGAAGCTTGATCCTTATATTAATGTTGACCCCGGTACCATGAATCCCTATGAACATGGAGAAGTTTACGTTACGGATGACGGTGCAGAAACAGATCTTGACCTGGGGCATTACGAACGCTTCCTGGATGTGCGAACCTCTCAGACAAACAATGTGACAACCGGGCGGGTCTACTTTGATGTTATCAGGAAGGAGAGACAAGGTGCCTATCTTGGAAAAACCGTCCAGGTGATTCCGCATATTACAGATGAGATAAAGTCGCATGTTTTGAAGCTGGGGCAATCAGGCGATTATGACGTAGTTATTATTGAGATTGGCGGCACTGTTGGCGATATCGAAAGTCTTCCTTATATCGAAGCGATGCGCCAGATGCGTTATGATGTTGGCCGCAAAAACACTTTATCGATTCATCTTACACTTGTGCCGTACCTCGCTGCCGCCGGTGAGCTGAAAACAAAACCGACACAACATTCTGTCAAAACGATGTCGGAAAGCGGTTTGAGTCCCGATGTGCTGGTATGCCGATCCGTCTATCCGCTTGACCGGAGCATCCGTGGAAAAATTGCACAGTTCTGTAATGTTGAAATTGAAGATGTAATTGCCTCACTTGATGCAGAAAGCATTTATGAAGTCCCGCTTTTAATGCAGAAAGAGGGACTGGATGCCCGGGTGATTGAAAAACTTGAACTGGAAACCGGGGAACCGGAACTTGAACGCTGGA
>Ga0102926_1000231_pt1 | contig 31406 bp, 29 predicted proteins | sample SalPonR1_A_D2_MG_FD_78173 | JGI IMG/M metagenome (GOLD analysis project Ga0102926, IMG submission 78173) | Salt pond soil microbial communities from South San Francisco under conditions of wetland restoration - Salt Pond MetaG R1_A_D2_MG | ecosystem: Environmental > Aquatic > Marine > Intertidal...
TCTTCGGTCGTTGAAGCAGTTTTACAGCTCTCAAAGCAAGAAAATTGTTGTAACCGGTTCCCCTAGGGTAGATTTTTGGCGAAAAGATTTTGCTGAGTACTATTCTGATCACACCGAGAGTAAAGATCTTGCAGGAAAGCCCTATATCATGGTGGTTTCTAATTTTGGTGGGCCTTTAAATGTAAACCGTTTCTGGAATGTAATGGCCCGGTTAAATAAAGCGGGATATTTTGAACGTGAGGAGGGCAGGGAGAAACACGATTATGAAAATGCAGCGTACCAGACACGCTTGATTGGTGAGTTTGTATTTATGATTCGTGGACTTAAAAAACGTTTTCTTGATCATAATATCCTGGTTCGCCCTCACCCAGTAGAATCAGTAGAGGGGTGGGAGAAGCTTATTGGCAACGTACCTGGGGTGCATGTGAAGCGCGAAGGAACCATCAGTCCCTGGATTAGGCATGCAAAGGCGATTATACACAATGGATGTACAAGTGCCATGGAAGCTGCCATTAGTGGTCAAAACCGAATCGCTTATCGTCCGATACCTCACGAAATTGAGCGTAAAATACCTAATAAGGTAAGTTTGAATGCTTTTTCAGAAAAGGAACTTCATCAGTTCCTTGAAGGAATGTTAAATGGTAGAGATCTACATAAAGAAGATGATCATTATACTGAAATTCAAAAGATTATTCATGACAGGTTTGCCGTGACAAATGGTAAATTAGCAACTGACAGGATTGTAGATGTATGGGATGATATCGCTCAGCAGAAAGGGTTATTAAATACATCATACAAGGAATTATTATTGATAAAAAAACAGAAAAGTATTTCTTTTGAACAGAAAGTAAAAAGGACACTTGTTTCCGTTAGAAACTCAGTTCTTGGGAAAGCAGACAATTCACAGAAAAATAGCCAACTTTTAGACACGTCATTTAAATTTCCTGAATTTACTAATGCGGAATTTGAAACAATTCTGGGCAAACTTGAAAAAAATCTTGGGCGTCTAAGAATGGTTTCTCATCACCGCTTTGGGGAAAAAAGTTTTCTGCTACAGAATAAAAATAATCTTCCAAATTACTAGTTAATTAAAATAGTGTTGATATATGCCTGAAATTGTCGAAATACTTGCACCTTCGGGCACGGGTAAAACCACTGTGTATAAAGGTTTGCAAAAAAAATGGACTCCTGATGAACCTTGGGCTGTTTACCATGATTTTCGGTATAACCGGAAGGTTATGTATTCCTCTCCAAAAGATTATTATTATGTTTTACAACGTAAGTTCGATGACCTAAGATCAAGTTTTTTTTCCTCAGAGATACAGTATCAAAAAAAGTCTGTTGGTAAGAAGCCGAATGAAAAAACATTTTATGAAAGACATCCTATGTTTTGTGATACGGCTATGGAGTTGATATTAGAGCATAATGCATCCGGCTTTAACAAAAAAGATAAACGCTTTCTTAACACGTTTTTCTTTTTTGAAACGATAGAGCATCTTCAGGCTGTATTAAATCATACAGATGACAGAAGGTTGTGTATAATGGATGAAGGGCTTTTGAGTCGGCTGATGCACCTGAATTCACCTACATTTTCTAATGAGCAGCTCAATCAGTATTTAGAAAACATGCCATTTCCTTTCGCAATCATTTACCTTGAATGTGATGCTGGATATATTCTGCAAAGAATTTTGTCAAGGGAGAAAACAGCGACGGTTCATTCATCATTATCCAAAGATGATATTCTGAGTTCTACCCGAGATACTCAGCAGCTCATGGAAGAAACATTGCAACTTGCCACTGAGAGAGGCTCAAGGGTCATAAGGGTAAATGCAGAAAGAGATTCAGATAAACTGATTAAAAACGTTTTTGAAATTATCCGAAAAATGGAATTCAATCCATGAGTAATTTGGAGAGACCGGACTTTATTATAACTATTCGTTCAGCAGGCGAACGCACAGAACGAATATGTTATCAAACTGTGCAAAAACAGGCACCAGCAGCGGAAATTGTCATCATTCACAAAAAACCCTTTAAAAAAGCGTTGGAGGAGTGCTTTAAAAAGGGGATCCAGTCATCCAAAAAGTGGCTGATAACGGTTGATGCAGATATGATTCTATTCCCGGGTGCGATTGATTTGTTATTGAGAGAAGCAGAGAAAATGCCGCCGCATTACTTACAGCTTCAAGGCAAAATTCTTGATAAAATTACGGGAAATATTAGAAAAGCAGGGCCAAGAATATACAGGGTTTCATCGCTTCCAATGCTTTTAAAAAAGTCAAAATCTTTGGAGGATCATATTCGGCCGGAGAGTCGTATAATTTCAGAGTTTGCTAATGATGGAAAACCATCCCGTTATATTGCAGTTGTTACTTGTTTACATGATTATGAACAGTATTTTAAAGATGTTTATCGAAAAGCCTATGTACATGCTGTAAAACATCCAGAATTTTTACCAAAGATGATTGAAGAATCTTCGGAAAGACAAGTTGAAGATTACGATTATAAAGTTATTCTAAAAGCGCTTTGGGACGGACTCACAGATAATGCAAAAATATCTATTGATACTCGTTTATTTACTGATAGCTCTAAAGAAGCTTTAGAGTATTTACAATTAGAAGAAAAAAAAGAACTTGGTGGAGAATTAACAATTAAAAACTTTGTCAAAACTGGAAATTACGTGTGTCCCAATGAAGTGTTAAAAGAGAATAAATTCAATTATCACGACCAGCCAAAACAGAGCATTGGCACAGTAAAAAGAATAAAGAATAGTGTTATTCGACGAGGTTTATATAACAGTTTAAGAAGGTATGCGGGAAATATTTTAATTAGTACTGGTAAAAGAATTCATGGTTGAATATTCAATATATAAGTACCTTAAAAGTTTGTAATGAAGGAAAACTATAAAATTACAATTGTTAACCGTCATAGAGATGATAAAATTGGTGGCAGCGAATTACAATGTAATTTTATTGCTGAAAAATTAACAGATCTGGGTCATTCTGTTTCCTACATTGTACCTAGTGGTAAAGGGCCTTATGATCGTGATTATTCGGTTATCCCTTGCATAAATGATGGGGAAAAAATCGCTGATGCTGTCATTTCAACTACCCCTGATATTGTATATTGGCGATATAATAAAATTCATTTTTTTAAAGCTGTAAAGAGAATTAAAAAGCATAAAATTCCTGTAATTTTTGGCACTTCGAGTGTTAGAGATGTAGATCCGGGGTTTATAAAAAAAGATGCAAGGTTTAGAAAAAAGATTAAGATGGTAGTCAAAAGCTACTGGAATCACAGAGGATTTAAGTATGTTGATGCTGTAGTTGTTAATAATAAAGCCCATTTAGATCGCTTACCAGTAGCTTACCAAGAAATTATCCACAACGGGATGATGGACGATTATATCCCTTTTGGATGGGACAAGCCCTTCTGTGCATGGGTAAGTAGCTTGAAACAGATAAAGCGTCCGGAGAAAGTAGTAAATCTTGCAAAAGATATTCCAAATTTGGATGTAATAGTGGTAGGAGAGATTCAGGAAAAAAAATATGAGTGGTTTAATGACAAAGATAATCTCCCGGATAATCTTTTTTATTTGGGTGTTAAAACTCCGGAAGAAGTGAATGGTATTTTGAAGGAAGCTAAACTCCACCTCCACACTTGTTACCCGGAAGGGTTTCCAAATGTATTTATACAGGCCTGGATGCAGGGTACACCTTCAGTAAGTCTTGGTTTCGATCCGAGTAATTATCTCCATGATCATAAAATGGGCTTTAATGCCAATGAAGATTGGATTGTATTTGTAAATGCAGTCAATGAGTTTATTAACGATAATAAAAAACGAGACGAATTTGGGGATAATGCAAGACGATTTGCAAACTCAACATTTCTCATCGATAAAAGTGTAAGTAAACTGGAAGAGGTTATTAAGTACATTTTGGAAGTGTAATTTCTTGCTCTGAATTAAATCGTGTAAAAGTAACGAACAATCAACATGCTTTACCCCCCATTAGAACAGGCAGTATGTAATTATTTACACTATGGTTATTTGCCTCCTGAAGAGTTTCCGTGTTTTCTGTCAGATCTTGAAAAATACCCTACTTTAAGACCAACTGTTGAAAATACTAAAGCCTTGTTTCAGAAGGTTTTTAATGAAGCAATAGAAGAGAGTGTCGGGAAAGGTTATTGTATAATACCATTAAGTGGAGGTTGGGACAGCAGACTTCTGCTTGGGTATGCACTCAAAACATTACCTACGAGGCAAATCAAAACCTATACATTTGGAGCCAGGGGACAGTTAGATTTTGATATCGGAAAACGTCTTGCTAGAAAAGCTAATGTTGAACATGTGGCTTTTGATTTGAATGACATTTCACTTACCTGGGGGGCTTTAAAAAAGTCTGTTGCACAAAATCCCTGGACCCATACCTTTGACTCATTCTACAATAAGTATTGCTATGAAAAGATGTCATCTGGCGCAGATATTTTACTAAGTGGATTTATGGGAGATCCTTTAACCGGAGGGCATAAATATAAAAAAGATGGTCCGCTCGTCAAAAAAATATTTGCACATAGTCAAGCCGTATCAATACATAAAATGCCTTTATTAAATGACTATATACCTGAAAAGGCACTTCCAGATATACTGCCTGAAACGTTATTTTCGGACCATCAGATTCTTGACTTAGGGGTTAGACAATCACGCTGCATTGCACCCATTATATCTTACAAAAAGCAATGGGATTCATGGGATACATCCTTAGGGAAAATTGTTGGAAGCAATGCTGAAATTATTTCACCGTTTATTCATCCAAAATGGATTCATTATTGGTTGAATGTGCCCGATTCTCAAAAAAAAGAGAGAAAGTTATACTTGGAATTTTTGAGAGAAACCTTTCCCAAATTAGCTAATTTGCCAAGTAAAGACTTCTATGGTGCAAAAACTGGTTCGGGAATGTCCATGATTATCAGGGAAAAAAGATATTATGCAAAAATGTTACTAAATAGGCAGTATCCAAATGTTTTTGCGCAACCAAAAGAAATGCTAAACTATCTTAATTTTAATCGTGCGTTTAGAGTACGTGAAGATTATAGAAATTTACTGGAAAAAGCTTTTTTGCTATTAAAAGAACACTCTTTAGCTGATTCGTTAGATCTTGAAAAAACAAAGGTGAACCATACGAATTATCGTCAACAACATGCTAATATATTTTTAGTTTTTATTGGGTTGGCGTTGAATTTAGAGATTGAGAAAAACAGAAAAAGTAATATCAAATAAAGAACTAGTTATTTTAATACTAATAAATTATTAATGTTTTTGGATACAACTGTAGTTATTCGCTCAATTGGTGAGCGGACAGAGCAAGTCTGCAAAAAATTAATTCTTGACCAGGGAATTTCTAAAAACCAGGTTCATCTAGTTCGTGAAATTCCATTTTCCCAGGCACTGTATAAATCATATGAAATTGGGATAGATTCTGGTTGCAAGTGGACTCTTTGTGTGGATGCTGATGTCCAATTAAGGCCAGGATCAATATCAGAAATACTTCGGTTAGCTGAGAAGCAAAATGATAGTATTTGTGAGATCCAGGGATTCATGATGGATAAATATTTTGGCGGTATCCGGAAGGGAGGTATTCATTTATACAGATCCTCATTGCTACCGCTTGTTAAGGAGCAGATTCCAAACGAAGGGGATGATATCAGGCCGGAAACCCAAACACTTTGTAACATGAAGAAACTGGGATACAACCGGGCTGTGGTTTCTTATGTAGTTGGTATTCATGATGATGAGCAATTCAATAAGGATATTTACAGAAAAGCATTTGTACATGGTGTAAAACATATGAACCGTTTACCATTGTTTGTAACGTTATGGAAAGAAAGGTTATCTGAAGATTCTGATTTTGAAGTAGCGCTATTTGCCTTATCTGAAAGTATAAAATCGACAGACCAGTTGTATATTAATGCTGAACAAGAAATTTATTCCTCGATGTTTGAGAAATCCGGATTTAAGGAAAAAAATCCACTGCGTCCCAAAGATATTTCCCTCGAATCAGTAGAAAAAAAAATACAACACTGGAAAAGTCCGGATTTATACTTCTCCTATTTCCCGACGAGGGACGGCTACGACTCTGCATTTTCAGGACTTCTGAAAAAAGTGAGCCGATTCAATAAAAGATATGGTACTAAAAAACTGATAAAGATCGGTTTTAATAAAATTACAAAATGATAAGAATAAATGAATATTGTATTTATAGCCGGTATTGGACATAGTGGTTCAACACTATTGAATTTTATATTGGGTGCCCAGTCAAATACATTTTCGATTGGTGAAATTGATAAATTTATTAATAATGATACAAAAAAAGTTTTTGTTGAAAGATATTTGAAACGTGAAAAATATCCATGTAGTTGTGGCAAAAATCCGGGCGACTGTCCTTTTTGGTCTGAATTTGGAAAATTTATTACCAGTGTTGAGAATAAATCGTATATAGAGAACTATCAATACGCAACGTCTTTGATTAGACAACAATTTGGAGCGGCATATATGATTGATTCTTCAAAGAATATTCATGCTTTGCGCAGAGTTGCATCAGTTGTTTCCAAATTAAATGACACTGTAAATCTTAAAGTCATTCATTTATCAAAAGATGTTCGAAACTTCACAGCATCCAATATTCGCAGCAAACGGTTGAAAAGTGTTTTAAAAAATTTTAAAAAATGGAATACTCAAAACAGTAAATTTGAGACTTTCTTGAACGAAAATGACATTTCCTATATGAATGTGGGCTATGAAGAATTAGCCATTTCCACAGAACTTGTTGCAAAAAATATGGCGGCTTTTTTAGGACTTTCAGAGAATGAAATAGAAGTTACACTACAACCTAAAGAGTCTCATATTCTTTTAGGTAATCCAATGCGATTGGATAAGAAAAAATCTTCAAAAATTGAATATGATTATCATTGGTTTACAAGCCTGAAGATTCCGGCCTGGTACACTATTACTCCAGGCCTTCATCAAAAAAATATGAAATGGGTCTACAGTAATATTGCAGAAACATTTAGAGAGAAAGGAGCGGTTTAAAATATCACTTTAATAATTAACTGGTTTTTTAATTTATAAATTTAATTTCACAGATGTCTCTAAAAAACCAAAAGAAAATTACGTTGGTATTAGGTGGATTAGCAGGGGGTGGAGCAGAACGGGTAGCCTCGCTATTAGTAAACTATTGGTACCAAAATGGATATGATGTTATTCTGGTAAGCAGAAGAGGACCAGAGAATGATTTTTTTGAAGTTCCTGATAATTTAAAACGGTTCACACTTGGAGGCGAAGGGGCTTCAGCAAATAAGGTTATAGCTCTGTTTAAAAACATTCCTTATATATTACGGCTTCGCAATGCTATAAAACAAACTGATGGCGATGTAGTAATTTCTTTTCTGACGAAGTCAAATATACATACTATAATTGCTTGCATGGGTCTTAGTAAAAAAGTTGTAATATCAGAGCGAAATGATACTACAAGACAAAACTATTCTTGGCCCTGGCCATCATTGCGAAAATTACTTTATATGCGTGCTGATGTAGTGACAGCAAATTCAAAAATTGCTCTTGAAGGTATGGAAAGCTATGTATCGCAGGAAAAGCTGGTTTATGTTCCCAATCCTGTAATTATACCCGATAAAATTGCTACTCCTGATCAGTTCCAGCTGTTATTAAATGTGGGTCGTTTGGTGCCTCATAAGCGTCAGGATTTAATATTAGTTGCATTTTCCCAATTGCCGGTAGAACATCAAAAAGAATGGACTTGTGAAATTCTAGGAGAAGGTGAAGAAAGAAATAATCTGAATAACATAGCAGCCAAACTTAAAATAGAAGATTATGTTGAACTACACGGACTTGTAAAATTTCCATCTCAATATTATCAAAAAGCTGGTTTATTTGTATTAGCCTCCGAATATGAAGGAACACCCAATGTATTACTCGAGGCAATGGCACACGGACTTCCCTGTATCGTTGCTGATTGTCTACCGGGTGCCTTAAAATATATTGAGGATGGAAAAAACGGCTTGGTATTTCGTGCGGGAGATTCAAAAGATCTTGCCAATAAAATGTTAAATCTTATTGAAAATCCATCACTTCGAAATGTATTTGGTGAAAATGCAAGAAACAGTGTGCAGGATTTGATACCTGAAAACGTGATGCCGATTTGGGATAAGATTATCTCAGACTAATTTAAATATTATAAAATTTCTTCAATGGCAGTGGTAATGTACTGTCCGTGTTTTTTGAAATTATACTCTCTCTCAAAAAGTTGTCTTCCATTTATTATAATATCATTTCTTTTATCCGGATTCTTCAGGTAGTATCTGATTTTTTCGATGAGATCTCTTTTATTTTCAAAGGTTACATAATGCTTACCATCAAGCGCTTCAAAGGGCAGTTTGACTTCGGTTATAGATGGTGATGAAATCATAAAAGAAGAGAGAGCCCAACATTCCCAGTGGCGATAAGTGAACTGGCCATACCCTTCTAGCGCCAGATTAATTTTACTATATCGAGTTTTTTTATAAAACTTATTTTGAGATATGCGTTTTGCAAGTAATTTAGGCGATATATTGCGGTCTGGATTTCGAACATCTGAATGAATTCCTCCGGTAAAATTAATATTTGAACATAAAATTTCTTCCACAATGTTAGCTCTCATTTGAGTACGGGAAGTTTCCTGACCGAGAAAAAAAACATCATTTTGAAAATATTTGGCCGGATTTTTAAAACCGTAATCTGCAGGATTGATTCTGTTTACATTTAGAATATTGGCAGGAATAAGTGGACAGCTTAATACTGTGGTTCGTAACTTTTCCTTATTTTCAAATGAAAGATCATACCGGTCTAGATCTTTAAAATGCTCCCGCCTAAAAACCAAATCGAAGAGATTCATATTTTTATTAGTGGGGACTAGCTTAGCATTTGGGCTGGACAGTAAAAGAATAATAGGAACATCTTTAAGACGATATTTTAACTTTTTAACAGCACTAGATACTGTTTTTAAAGGATCCCCTACCTTCCTAAAATTACATTCATAGTTAAATATTACAGCATCAAAAGAGTTGAATTCATGATTAGAGTAAGATTGAATGTCTTTTAAGGATTTCCTTGTTACGTCGGCCTGGGTTCTCAAAGAGGCACAAAAAAAACCAACACGGTTATGCCAGTAAAAAGAATCTCTTATTTTTCTGAGATTTCTTTTTAACAACGGACCCCGTTCCTGTTTTCGAATGTATAGAATTTTCATCCTTTAATAAACTTAAGAAAGCAATGAATGTTTACAATATGAGACAACAGCTTAAAACTTTGGAATTTAATTTGTGCAAAGTAAAATGTAACAACAAATTAAATATAAATAGCCATAATGCTCAGTCATAGTAAAGGATTAAACCGGAATCTTTGTATTTTAGTAGAGCATTAAAAATTTGAAACGATTGAATAAATTTTTCTTAAACAGAATTGTATAGTTTGAGCATTAATAAAATTAATATTCTTTTTCTTTTTTGGGGAAAAAAAGGTGGCGGTGCAAAATATTCTTTAGAAATAGTAAAAGAGCTCGCAAAAAGAGATGATATTCAGTTACATCTTTCACTTTCAAGTTACTGTGTACTTCTTGAAGAGTTTCAGAGTCTTCAGCTTCCTGGATTTATTGTTGATACATATTCATCCATTAAAGGTTTCCTAAAAACCTGGTTTTTTCGAAAAAAAGAGCTTCGAACTCTTCTATATCAATATTTTGTAGATAAAAAAATTGATTTCGTAATTATAGGTATGGATTTTTTTTGGAGTTCTGTAATCCTTGATGCAGCTAAAATGGCTGGTGCAAAGTCAGTTCTGGTTGTACATGAACCAGAGCCACATCCAAATGAGCCGTTTTTTATGACTCAGTTTAAAAAATTTGGATTATATAAAGGTATTACCGGGGCTGATCAAATTGTTACCTTAACAGATCATGTGAAATTTTTTATTCAAACAAAATATAATATTAGAAGTGAATGGGTCTCTGTAATACCACATGGCATTTTTGAATATTATAAGACGGCTATTCCAAAACAACTACCTGGTAAACCGGAACCTGTAAGAATTCTATATTTTGGGCGTATTGAATACTATAAAGGTTTAGATATTTTATTAAAGGCATTCAAAATAATTGAGGAGAAAACAGATCATGTAAAGCTGGAAATATGGGGTTCTGGCAATTTAGAGCAGTATGCTGACTTGATAAATAATGTAGAGAATATCCATATCGAAAATCGATGGATTGATGAAGAAGAGATCATAAATGTTTTTAAAAATTCACACATATGCATATTACCTTATCGGCAGGCAAGCCAGTCAGGTATAGTAGGAATTGCCAGCCGTGCTGGGATGCCTATTGTTGCATGCCCGGCCATAGGTTTGCAGGAGCAACTATCTGATTGTGGAGCCATAGTTTCGGACTATTTTACACCTGGGGCAGTTGCTGAATCTATCTTGAAAGTTATAAATAGTCCTGATTTATATTACTATCTTTCAGTAAAATCTATTACTTACGCAGAAAAACTAAGCTGGGAGCGAATTGCTGGAATGTTTGCAAACTTAGTTCATTCAGATTATGAGGAAAATGAATTTAAACACTAAAAGACCCATTTTAGTAACCGGAACGCACCGGTCTGGCTCAACTTGGGTGGGTAAAATGATAGCATTATCGGGAAAAATTGGTTACATACACGAACCGTTTAATAGAAATTCAGGGATTTCCGGTGAACTTTTTGAAAACTGGTTTACTTATATTTGCAATGAGAATGAATATAAATATAAGCAAAGGATCGAAGAGTATATATCTTTTGAGTATCCATTAATTAAAAAGCTAAAGTCAAGTGACTCAATTAGAGATGTTGGGCGGTCATTCAGGGATTTTAGCAAATTCAGCCTCAATCGGTTGTTGGATAAACGTCCGCTGGTTAAAGACCCTATCAGTATATTATCAGCAGAATGGTTGTATCAAACATTTGGAATGGATATGCTGGTTTTAATTCGACATCCTGCAGCATTTGCCGGCAGTATAAAAAAAGCAGGGTGGAGAACTGGCATGAAAAATTTCTTAAGGCAGCCACTTTTGATGGAATATCATCTTGCAGAGTTTTATGATGAAATACAGAGGCATAATAACAAAGAACAGGATTTTGTTGAAGAAGCTATTCTGCTTTGGAATATTATTCACAGTTTTATTCTGAAATATCAAAAAAGGTACAAAGATAGTTGGTTATTCTTACGCCATGAAGACATTTCCAAAAAGCCTGTTGAATATTATGAAAAGATCTACTCTCACCTTGGTCTTGATTTTACCGATAAAATTAAAAATAAAGTTCATCAGTTTTCCACTGTCAGTAAAAACAATAATAAACTTCAACGTGATTCTAAGGCAAATATTTACAGTTGGAAAAACCGTTTAACTGAAGAAGAAATTTTTAGAATAAGAAAAAAAACATTTGAAATTTCATCTCATTTCTATACAGAGACGGACTGGATGAAAATTGATTAACTATTTGTCAAAAAACTATTTAGTATCTTATAAATATTTGGCTTAAAGATTTAGAATGGTATACTTCTTGTGAAATTTCATTCAGCATGCTCTTCTTTTTATTTATAACTTTACACAGGAATCTAATTATTAGATTTGAATCTATATAATTTATTTTAGGATGTTGAAGATTTTACTTTTTTCCCCTAAAGGAGCTGGAGAGCATTATTATGGGCCGGGAATGAATGCTTTCAGAATGTACAGAAATCTAAACCGTGATGATGTTTCTGTTACATTATTACACGGTTATAAAGAGCAAGAAGATTTAGAACTTTTTGATGAACAGGTTTTTATTTCAGAAATCGTAAATAAAAATATATTTTTGGGATTAAAATTTCTTTATAAAGTTAAAAAGTGGATAAAAAAAAATGCCCACCGCTTTGATGTGGTTCATTGTTTAACAGCTTTTCAACACTCATTTATGGTATCTCTTTGGTTTGAACGAGAAGGAGTTCCTGTTTTTATAAAAATCGGGCAGTCTGATCATACTGGGTTTTACAATAACTCTTCTTTTTCAAAGTTTTTTGGCCTTCGAAGGTTCAGGCTAAGCAACGCAAATAATATTACCGGTTATATTTCTATAAGCAGGGAAATTTGGGATAAACTGGAGAAAGCAAATATAGAGCCTGGTCGAATTCATGATATACCTAATGGTGTGGATACTGAGCGATATAAACCGATAGAGAAGGACAAAAAGATGGAGATAAGGCGACAGTTGGGTTTAGAGAATAATTTCACAATTATATTTACAGGAGCGTTTAGTGAGCGTAAAAACCCAATGTTGGTAGTAAAAGCATTTCATCGATTTATCGGTTTTGAAAACTCTCAGTTGCTGTTGATAGGACCTGATACGGATGTTGGAACACAGCGTCGAAAAATTAATGAGTATATTAAAAAGCATTCTATTGGTCAGATTATTGTTAAAGACTTTGTGAAAAATATCGAAATGTATTATCAGGCTTCAGACCTTTTTGTATTGCCGTCAAGCCAGGAGGGGTTCTCAAATTCTATGCTTGAAGCACAGGCCTGTGGATTACCGGCAATTGTTACACCGGTTTCCGGAGCTACAGATTTAATCGATGAATCGAAAAATGGTGCTTATATACAACGAGATCCAAAAATAATTGCTAAAGCATTCAATCAATATTTTGAAAATAGTGACAAACTCAGCCAACATTCAGAACAAGCAAGAGAAATAGTTGAAAAAAAGTACAGTGCGAAAAGTGTTTTAAATCAATATCTGAATGCATTTGAAGGTGAATTAAAATTAAGAAAAAGTAAAATTTCACAGACAAACTAATATCTAAACAATAACCGCTATGGCATGCAATACTATAAATAGGGATGAATAAATTTTCAATTAAACGTTTAAAGAAGGTTTTCCCCAGGCTTTATGCTACAAAAAGATTAATTTTTGAAAAATCATCTTATTTGTATGAAACTGGTTGGTTTAAAAGCCTTAAAAAAGAATACCCATGTAAACGGAGTGGTGAAGAATTACCATGGATGAACTACGCAGTTATCGCTTTTCTTCAAAATCGGCTTAATAGATCGATGAGATTGTTTGAGTTTGGTAGTGGATATTCAACAATTTTTTATGCCAAGCTTGTGGATAATGTAATTGCAGTAGAGCATAATGCCGAATGGTTCGATGTGATAACAGATAGATTACCATCAAATGCGAAAGTTATTTATCATGAAAAAATAGAGAAAAGCAATTATTGTAAGGCTACAAATGCATTTAATCAAAAGTTTGATGTAATAGTGGTCGATGGCTTTGATAGGGTTAACTGTATGTTGAACGCTCTGTCGTCCCTCAAAGATAATGGAGTTTTGATTTTGGATGATTCACGCAGAGCTTCCTATCAGGAAGGTATTGACTATTATGAAAGAAATGGTTTTAAGTCACTGAAATTTGAGGGTATAAAGCCCACGGGAGTTGGCCTGGATATAACTACAGTGTTGTACCGGGTAGATAATTGTTTTAATATTTAGTAGTATAAATTAAAGAATTTATAAATTACCAATATTCGGTTTGTAGCCAAACATTTCGAAATCAGTTTGATATCTATCTATAATCATATCAATAATTTTTGGGGTAAAGTATTCTTCTTGAAACGATTTTTTTACTTCACTCTTGTTAATGTGTTTTAACTTCAAGTCTTTGCATTTCAGTCGGTTCACAATCTTTGCAAAATCTTCTTCAATTTGTTCAAGTTTTCCTGTGAAATGAGGAATTAGTTTTCGTTTACTGCCTGTTAAAAAAATGTATTGTGAGCGAAAATGCTGGTCTGCATCTGAATCAGGAATATCAGATATTTTAATAATGAACTCTTCAAAACTCATTTGTCTGTAGAATTGATTTTTATACCTTAAAAATCCCATATAACTAGTCTCTTTTCTGATTTTATCGAAATAGCAAGACAATACTCTCTTGAAAGGATTTCTTATAAAAGAAAAAATAAAATACTTATCACGTAATTTTTCAGCTTCTGTTTTAGAAACTTTATCAAAAGGTAGTCCTTTTGTGTTTACTTGATCTGTATTGAACCTTTGATCAGATTTTGTACTAAAAAGATATTCAGCAAACGCTTTTTTTATACTTTTTGTACCTGCTTTAGGTACAGGCATATAAATACAATTAAGGTCATTTAAAAGAATAGATTCATCAATTTTTTTGTCGTAGTAATATGCCAAAGTACGCCCTGATAATTCAGGACTGATCTTATGGGCAAACTCTATAAGATTCACAATTCTATAATACTTATTTCTGTTTATAGCCATGTATATCTGTTTATTACCTTTTAAATAGTAAGACAACCTATCAAATTATGAGGAATTTTTTTTAATTGATTACCAACAGCATTTGTAATTGTCTACTCATGGTTAAAGTTTTGTTTTATTGAGTTCAATTAATAAGTGCAATATGTCGAAAAAATCTTTAGTGGAGCGCCCTAAGGGTATTCGGCCAAGTGGCTTATATTCGTGTTACTATCCAAAAATACAATCAACTTGATCTACAAGATCGTCATAAGATTCATGGTCTGCTCGAGGCAAGGCACTCACAAACTAAAATCGCTGAAATTACCGGAGTTCACAAGTCTAAAATTTCCCGCGAGCGGTGGGTCGCGCGGGGAATCGATGGTGTCAGACATGAGGCGACCTGCCAGTGGATCTGACTAGGAAAGCATCAAAAAAAGCCTGACAACCAATGAGCTTTACAAACCCTCGAGCATGGCCGTCGACGACGTAGGAGAGGCAAAACTAACGACGCCAGGGGCATTCTAACCGGACGCATAAGTATCGAAGAGCGACGAAAGATTGTCGAGGAGCACAAGTCTGGGTGAACTGGAGAGCGACTTTATGATCAGCAAAGCTCAATACATACGCCTTGCTGGTCATAACAGATCGGGTAACGCTTCTTATCCGTCTGATTAAGGTGCCCAGCCGTGAGGCTGATTCCACCCAGGGCACGGTTGAAATGATGTTGGAAGGGAATCCAACATTATTCATTAAACCCCTGCCCTTGATAATGATAAGTGGTTTGCCAACCACTAATGGATAGCAAAGAAATTTGACGCTGATTTGTACTTTAACCGTCCTTATACTTCTCAGGATGAATGAACCGATATAAACAGAATTGGAGTCATCCAGCAGGTCTCTCCAAAGTGTAAGGATCTTCATGAACTATCTGGTAAGCGTATTAAATCATCGAAGGACACCTGAACATTCAACCTAATCGAAAATTTGATTATCTTTCTTCCATCCAACACCAACGGGATGTCTATGCCACAAACTTTAAAGTACCATGCTGTTGCATTAATGACTTAAACACGGTTTGGAAACAGATTGTAATAGTGTAAATAATATAATTCCAGATTGGGAATTAATCAGACGAATTCCGAACTTTGACAAGTTGTATGAAATTACCAGAATGCACTATTTCAAAATAATTTTTTTATAATACAATATTTAGAAATATTGAATTCATTAAATTTTTTTGTCTGATTGTACTAATGAGCTATAAAACGAATTGATTTGAAGAAGATTATTATAAAGCTCAAAGATAGACAGTTCTCAATTGATGATGCCCTCCTATTCTTTGTGAAACCACTTTTTGTAATATTCATATATTATGGAATGTTCAGTCGGTTTTCAGGTTTTTTGGGACTTAGCGGAGGAATTACAGCCGCTTTGGCCAGCGTATGTCTATTTGGGATTGCAGCAATTCACTTTTTAGTTTTTAAAGAAAGACCTTTGCTATCGCCTCTTGCTTCAATCATAATGGCCTTTTTCATCATAGTTGCGTTATTTCCATTGATGTCGAGTTTTATTTACAATATGGGTATTTCTCATATATTTCGGTTTACTTCTGAGATAGTTATCACATTTCTTATTTTTATCTCCATCTATTATTTCATTAGAGAAGGCATTTTAACCCCGAAGTTTTTTTTGTATTCCATTGCCATTCTCGGAACTATTGCTTCCTATGAGCTTATAATCAATGTGCTAAATACTGATAACCTCCGCAGAGTTAGAGGACTAGGAGGGCTTAACTATATTGGTAATACTTTTGCAGTTAGCTCAGTATCATATATAGTGATTTTATATGCTACCGATCATAAGAGTTGGAAAAAAATAGGTTTGTATTTTGGCCTTATTGTTGTTTTTATGACTATGATTTTTACTGGTACCAGAGCTGCAGTTATTTCATTTGTGGCCGGTGTTATTCTTTTTCAGATTTTTGGTATGAAAAGCAGAAAATTTAAGCTATATGTTTTTTTATTCGGACTGATGTTAATGATTCCCATATTTATTCTTGCCTCTAATATAGATATGTCTCTTTTGCTAGGTCGATATTCTTATGAAGAATTAGAAAGTATGGCATTTATTCGTTTTAATATTTATTATTCTGCTGTTGCAGATATGTCTTTCATTGAATTTATTTTTGGTAGAGCCGATCTATCAGCAATTGATGATTCCCTTAGCAGTGAGCTTTCCAATAGGTACCTTAATCCCCATAATGTATTTCTTAGTCTAATTAGGTTTAATGGAATCTTGTCATTTATTCTTTTTTTTGGGATTTGGATAATATTGTACTCAATATATTTCAAGATATATTTCGCAAGAAAGGATAAGCCACAAATTAGGGTCATGGAAGCCACAATTATTATCTTTCTAACTATGTCATTTATTAATGTGATGTTTAGTGGAGGAAAGTTTACCCGAAATTTTTACATGTACATCGCGATAGGATATGCAGTAGGATACTATGATTTAATAAAGTTTATAAAGTCCCCAAAAGAATATTTAAAATTGATTCTTTAAAAAAAAATAAGATACTTTACTTTTTAGATACAGAGATTTGAATATTACTTTTATTGTTACACGTTCCGATACAATCGGGGGGTCACACATTCATATAAGAGATTTGGGACTAGCATTGCAATCTGATGGTCATAATGTTCATATTATAATAGGCGGAGAGGGGCCCATTTTTAACCATTTATTAAATGCTGGATTGAATGTTATAGCTGTTCCTTTTCTCAAGAGAAATATATCTCCTCTAAATGATATTAGAGCCTATATCGACATCAAAAATACTCTTAAGACTCTTAACCCCGACATCGTATCCACTCATTCTTCTAAGGCAGGATTCATTGGTCGTTTAGCAGCTTCACGAATAGGAATACCTGTTCTGTTTACAGCGCATGGTTGGTCTTTCACATCTGGTAAAAGTGCAGTTGTCCAGTTTATTTTTAAGCACCTTGAAAAAGTTGTGACTCCGCTTACTAATTATATTATTACAGTATCTGACTATGATAAAGAATTAGCTCTGTGTCATTTATCAGTATCTAAAGATAAAATCCAAACTATTCATAATGGAAGGGGAGATATTGACCCTATCTACTTTTCCAACCCTTGTAAAGATGATAATGGGTGGGTAAATATTGTACAAATAGCCCGGTTCGATCAGCAAAAAAATCAAGCGGAGCTTTTGCAAGCCGTATCGAAAATCAAGAATATAAAACTTCATTTAGTAGGTGATGGCCCACTAATGAATGATATTCGCATTCTATCGGAAGAGCTTGGAATAGCCGACAAAGTCATCTTTTATGGACGTATTGATGATGTACGAAACGTTTTGGCAAAAGCTCATATTTTTACACTGATTTCGAACTGGGAAGGGTTTCCAAGATCCACTGTTGAAGCCATGAGAGCCGGTTTACCTGTAGTAGTCACAAATGTCGGAGGTGCAGCTGAAGCCGTAGAGCAAGGAGTGAATGGTTTTGTGGTTGAAAAGAATGACGTGAAAGGTTTACGGAAAAGTTTAATAAAACTTATCGGGGACTCTGAATTAAGAGCTGATATGGGTAGAAAATCAAGAAATATTTATGAACAAAAATTAACCTTTGATAAAATGTACTCAAAAACAGTTTCTGTTTATAAAAAGATATTATCTGAATAAAAAACACATGCCTGAACAGATGGCAGATAGAAAACATATATTGATTACGGGGGTAAGCGGATTTGTTGGAACCAGTCTGGTGAACTATCTCCAAAAAAAAATACAAGGCGTAAGTATAATTGGTGCATCACGTAGAAAAAAAAGCATTTCACATTTTTACCCCATTCTGAAGCAGTGTGTTTCAAATGCTGAAATTTTTGATATGCCAGTACGCGCTTACTCTTATGTACACTTGTCGGGTAAAGTGTATGATGTGAGGGATAAAAACAATGAAGAGGAGTATTATAAAGCAAATTATGAAGCTACCAAGGAACTCTTCAATCATTTTATTAAAGACCCGGAAGCGAAGAAATTTTTGTTCTTGAGCACAATACATGTGTTAACAGAAAGCCCTGATACTGTTTTGGACGAGGCTTATAACCCTGAGCCGTTTACACCATATGGCAAATCTAAATATCTGGCTGAAAAATATATACAGCAGAACTGCCCTCCGGATAAGGATTATTATATTTTACGACCAAGTATGATTCACGGACCGGGAAATAAGGGAAATCTAAACTTACTGTATAGTTTGATTGACAAAGGAATACCCTACCCGATAGGGGCCATAAACAACAAACGCTCTTTTGTCTCTATAGAGAATTTATGTTTTACGATTCATGAATTGATATTTGGTAATGTGAAAAAAGGCTTATATCACATTGCGGATGATGATGCCACTTTTACTCACGATCTTGTAAAGTTAATTGCGAATGTAACCAACCAAAAACCACGAATGTTGAATATACCTCCTTGTTTATTAAGAGGGATGGCCAGGTTGGGTGACTATATTCCTTTAATTCCGTTAAACACTCACAGGCTGAATAAGTTGACAGGGGATTTTGTTGTTTCAAACAAAAAATTAAAAAAGGAAATTGGTAAGCCTTTTCCAGTTAAATCTGAAGAAGGATTAAAGTTCACATTAGGGAATCTTTATGACTAGAAGTGTTTTTTCAGACCGATTAAACTAGTTGAATCGATAATCATTTATTCTTTAAAACCTCATATTCAAAATATCTTAAAACTTCTTCTGCTGTTGCATTTATTACTTGAACTCAGAATGTATAACGTGTATATCATATTTGTATTTGTTCTCAGGATGCCAATAGTTACTAAGTTTATAAGCGAAGAAAATAAGATCTAATACTTTATAGCCGATGAGTTAATCTAATATTTGTAGTTTTTTTAATAAGTTTACTTTTTTGCTAAAAGGGTGAGTATTTTTGTGAAATATGAAGTATTCTCCATTTGTTAGACCACTGGGATGGGTTTGTTAGTTTATGTTAAGTGGCATTGAGGTTGAGATCTATTGGTTTTCTACGGTCAATCCCTTTGTGTCTTCTTTGATTATATTTTTAATGAATGTATCTATTCCCTGATGAAGCTCCAATCCATTGCCTGCAGGGTTCAGATAAATATGTTTTAGTTTGATGGTTCGGAACCACCGTTCTATAAATGCATTATCGGTAGCTCGCCCTTTGCCATCCATACTGATGCGAATTGTGTATTCCTTAAGGGTATCTACCCAGTGAGCACACGTATACTGGCTGCCCTGATCAGAGTTTACAATTTCGGGAACCCCATGCTCGCGTATCGCTTGTTTGAGTAATTCGGTTTGTGTTTCCTTCTCCAGAGAGTTGGAGACTTGCCAGCCGACTATATACCGGCTGTATACATCAATTATCGCCGTCAGGTACATGAATCCCTTCTTGATCGGATTATAGCTGATGTCAATGGCCCATGCCTGGTTTGGCCGGACGATTGATAATCCACGCAATGCGTAGGGGTGAATGTATTTCGCTTTTCCCAGTCTGGAGAGGTTTTTCTAAGGATAAATGGGTTCAATACCTATCTTACGTAACAATCGCCATATTCGCTTGCTGTTGTAATCTAATCCCAATTCAGCCAATTCATCCTGCATGCCGAGCACTCCCAGTGTCGGGTCTTCGGTAAATAACCGATCCATTACCTGCATCAGGTGCAGGTTCTGCGTAGGCTCGCCAACAGGGGTATAGTAGAGGCCGCCTCCTGTTAACAGCCAACAGATCGGCCTGCCGGCGAATACTCAATCGGTGGGTTGCATCAACAAGAGCTTTACGCTGGCTCATAGTCCGGTTTTCTTTAAGCTTTTTTTAAAAAGTCATTCTCCACCTTCAGCTGCCCGATTTGGCTGTACAAGCCATCTACGTTCATCAGTGGCTGGGAATCGCTGGTGGAAGTTCCTTCAAAAGCTCGGTCGGCATGGTCTAAAAACTCGCGTTTCCACTTCGATATTTGGTTGGGATGGTTCAAATCGGGTGGCCAGATCAGCCAGGCTCTGGCGTTCTTTAAGTGCTTCAATAGCTACAGTAGCTTTGAATGTAACACTAAATTTTCGTCGTGTACGTTTCATTGGTTTTTTATTTGTTCGTTGAAATATACAAACTTAACCAATGGTCCTATTTTTGGGGAGTATTACATATTTATTGAATACCACATTACCATAATTATTTGTTTACGAGTAATACCACTGAAAATTGTAATGCAAAATTCTTACCCAAACAATTGTGCCTATTCTAAAATTAGAAATGATGATGGCTAACATCTTTGTGAAAATTTGTTTAAGATAACGCCTTACTGTCTTTAACTACGAATTTTTCCTTGCTTGTTAAAGAATATGAATCTCTTAAAGTAATTCGTACCGTAAAGGCTTCCATGCAAAATAAAAAGAATTCAATACTTAGTATAAAGTCAGATATATGCAGCTGATAGCAGAAATTGCTCAAGCCCACGATGGTAGTTTAGGAATCGCTCATTCTTACATTGATGCTTTAGCCGATTCGGGTGTGGACGCAGTAAAATTTCAAACCCATATTGCTGAGGCAGAAAGTAGTATGCATGAACCATTTCGCACCAAGTTTTCATACGAAGATAAAAACAGGTATGATTATTGGAAACGTATGGAATTCACCCTGGAACAGTGGGAAGGTTTAAAGAAACATTGTGAAGAAAAAAATGTAGAATTTTTATCTTCACCGTTTAGTATTTCAGCAGTGGAATTACTTGAAAAAATTGGCGTTAAGAGGTATAAAATTGGTTCGGGTGAAATCAATAATTTTCTATTGCTCAGAAAAATTGCAAAGACCGGTAAACCAATCATTTTATCTTCGGGAATGAGTTCTTTTTCTGAGTTAGATGAGACTATGAAGTTTTTGCAGGAATTTGACAATCATTTGTCCATTCTTCAATGCACAACGGCTTACCCAACGAAGCCGGAACAATGGGGTCTAAATGTAATTAACGAACTAAAAAAACGCTATGGCATGCCTGTAGGATTTAGCGACCATTCCGGAGATATTTATGCATGTTTAGCTGCAACATCACTGGGTGCTGAAATTCTGGAATTTCATGCTGTATTTGATAAACGAATGTTTGGTCCGGATTCTAAAGCGTCGTTAGCGATTGATGAAGTTAAAAGATTGGTTAAAGGAGTTCGTGAAATTGAGTTATCTTTGTCAAATGAAATTGATAAAAATGAAAACAGACAGTATGAAGATCTTAAAAATATATTTGAAAAATCGCTGGCCGTGAATAAAAACCTGGAAAAAGGTAGTATACTTCAGTTTTCTGATCTTGAGGCCAAAAAGCCGAAAGGGTTCGGAATCGATGCATCTGAATATGAGAATGTTATCGGTAGAAAAGTTAATAAAGATTTAAGGAAGTGGGAATTTTTAAAAACCAATCATTTGAATGAGTAAGCGTAAAATTTGTGTTGTCATTACAGCTCGTCCTTCGTATAGCAGAATTAAAACGGCACTTGATGGAATTAAAGAACACCCGAATCTTGAATTGCAGCTTGTTGTAGCCGCATCTGCACTCCTGGATAGATACGGCACGGCTGTAAATTATATTGAGAAAGACGGATTTAAAATATCCACGAAAGTATTTAGCGTGTTGGAGGGAGAAAATGTAACAGTATCCTCAAAAACCACCGGACTTGGAATATTAGAACTCTCTACAGTATTTGATAATCTGCAGCCGGATATTGTTGTTACGGTTGCCGACAGGTACGAAACGATGTCAACGGCTATTGCCGCTAGCTACATGAATATCCCATTGGCTCATGTGCAGGGTGGCGAAGTAACCGGTAATATTGATGAAAAAGTGAGGCATGCCATCACAAAGCTATCAGATTATCACTTTGTCTCTTCTGAAAATGCTAAAGAACGCGTCATTAAACTTGGGGAAGACCCAGATTCAGTATTCAATACGGGATGTCCTTCGATTGATCTGGCAAAACAGGTAAGGGATGATCCAATAGATGATTTCGACCCTATAGAGCTTTATGGTGGGGTTGGGGCTGATAGAAACGTTTTTAATGGCGATTATTTGGTTGTAATGCAGCATCCTGTAACAACAGAGTATAAGGAGGCAAGAAATCACATTAATAAGACACTGGAAGCAATTAAAAATCTGAACATTCCAACCTATTGGTTTTGGCCTAATGTAGACGCAGGATCAGATGGCACAAGTACCGGGATAAGAGCTTTTCGTGAGCACAGCAATAACATACCCATTCGATTTTTCAAGAATATGGAACCACATCATTTTTTACAGCTATTGATTGAAAGCAGCTGTTTGATTGGTAATTCAAGTGTAGGAATCAGGGAGTGTTCATATCTGGGTGTACCCGTCGTGAATATCGGTACCCGGCAGATGAGACGGGAGCGTGGAAATAATGTTATTGATGTTGGATACGACAGAAATGAAATAAAACAGGCGATTAACGCATGGTTAATTAAGTCGTCTCCAGAACCATCAAGTATTTATGGTGGTGGAAATGCCGGAAAAAAAATTGCTGATATGTTAAGCCGCGTAGATCTTAAGTATCATAAAACAATTACATATTAGAAGTTTAAATCTATGATCCGTGGTGAAAAGTTATCTGCAATAATACCTGCCAGAAGTGGTTCCAAGGGGATACCTGGGAAAAATTTGCTAAAAATTGATGGTGAAACTCTAATTGAGAGAACCATTAATAAAGCTAAGCAGTCAAGTTACGTTGATGAAATCTGGGTAACCACTGATGACCCTGAAATGTATCGTATTGCTAAGAAACTCGGTGCAGCTCCTCCGAATCTTCGTCCACAGCATTTGGCTACGGGTGATGCAAAGACAATTGATGCAGTTAATCATGTATTGACTGATACCAATACCCATTCAGGTTACATAGTGTTGCTTCAAGTAACCTCACCTCTCTGGACGATTGAAGATCTAAATGACCTTTGCTCTGATTTTGAAAATAAAAATGATGCAAACGCAATAGTGAGTGTCGTAAAGCATGACGCCCCTCATCCTGAAAAAATTATGGAAATTAGTGATGGGTTACTGCAAACATATCTGGGAGGTGCTACAGGAACACCAAGACAGCAGCTACCTGACGTTTATGCATTAAACGGAGCATTTTATTTACTGTCTTTAGCAAATTTAAAAAAAAATAGAAGTTTTATACCGGAAGGTTCCATACCGTATATTATGCCACCGGAGAGAAGTGTTAATTTAGACAACTTTCTTGACTTAGCACTCTTAAAAGGGTTGTTAGGAGATAAAGTTGAATCTTGATTCTATAATGCCTGCTTTATGTGTTTAAAAATAAATATAACCAAATATCATCTAAAATAAGATTACCTAAAATAAGTATTTAAATGAATTCTCTTGCTCTTAAGTATCGCCCATCGGCGTTAATATGTAATGTTTGCGGTTCAACATCTCATGAGGAATTATTGACAATTAAGAAACCAGACCGTTTTGAAAAAGCAAAGGGTTTAAATGAGGCTGGTTATGAGCGAAAGTGGATAAAATGTGATGACTGTGGAGTAGCATTTAATCATATGGACGAAGAGTCAGAGCGGGTTGTGAAACAGATAGAGAGTTCTTACTATGAAATTGATTTGGGAAGTGAAAGAGAACTCCAAAAGAAATTTGATCATGTGATGAATCTGCCCGACGAGAAGTCGGATAATACAGGTAGAGTAGATCGAGTGCTAAGTTTTCTTGATAGATATTTCGATGATCTGACCGAAGTAGACATTTGTGATGTAGGATGTGGCCTTGGAATTTTTCCCAGTAAGCTACTGGAAGAATATGATTCAAAGGAAATTGAAGAGGTTAATATCATCGGGATTGAACCTGATCCGGTTTCATATTCTTTTGTTAAGGGCTTAAATCGTTTTCCAGTAATCAATGGTTTTTTTCCTCAAGCGGTAAAGGGAGAAAAATTCAATCTTATTACATTAAATAAGGTACTTGAGCATCTACCCAATCCAGTTAGTATGATATATTCTATTGTAAAACACCTAAAAGATCAAGATAGTCTGGTTTATATAGAAGTTCCCTGTATTACTAATACCTGGAAAAAACCATCAATAGATAGTTCATTAGGGGCTCTGCATTATAATTTGTTTAGTATTAATTCACTAACTACAATAATTGACAAAACAGGGCTTAAAACCTTAATTGCCGAGAGAATCGAAGAGCCAAGTGGAAAAATATCCGTGTATGCCATAGCCGGTAAAATTTAAACCGATGCAAAGGATATTTAATTTATCCAATAAGCTAATTAATTTTATTTATAGAGTATCAAAAACTGTTTTTTTAAACAATATGATTTGCGATGTGGGTGTTTTTTGTAAATAGTGATAACTATCAAAGATCTTAGTATTAGCAGTTATTTTACTGAAAAGTATCCATACCAGAGTCAATAATTTCTTTAGTTATTTCAACTCTTTAAATTTACATAACCAACTGTTTAGTTTTAATTTAAGTTTATATTATTCTTTTAGCTTTGACTTATTTTTACTAAAATCGAGCTATAAAAAAGAGAAGATTTTAAATACAAGTCATACGAAATATTCAAATTGATGAATGAAGTAAATAGATATAAACCCTTTATAAATGCCTTCATTGTCAAAGACTTTAAAACATATACCAACGCCGAAGAAGCCTGGTATGCTTTTAGCGGGAAAAAAAAAGGATCCATACTGTTTGTTATTGTTCCCAAGAGAGATCAGGAGACATTTAATACATTAAAAAAGCTGGTAGATCCCGATAAATGGGAAAAAATTATATGGTTTAGGTCTAAGAGTAACTACCCCGTGAAAGCTGCTCTGAAAGGTAAGCTGATAAACAGCAAGACATTAATACAGCTTTATAAAAACAGAGAGCACTTCTACAGTCTTTTAGACCGTATAGCACTCGATAGAATGGGGAATAAATATGGGCCTGTTCAAACTGTCTTCTCTGGCCATAGAAATACACAGGAGCATCTGGCGGTTTCTTTAAACCCAAATGAGCTTTTTATTATGGATTCGGGCGCAAACATTCAAAAGAGAATTAAGTCCAGTGGCTACATTGATGTCCGTAAATATGGACGGAGAACACCAATTAAGTACATAATAAACAAAATAATATCGTTTAAAATATTTGACAGGTCGAAAACCAAATTGTTTACGGTGGATGCAGACACTGTTGAGACTAGACACGGAGTTGTTAAAAATGAGTATGCTTACAGAAAAATGCTGGTGGATAGTATGGAGACGGGAGAAGATGTACTTTTTGTCAGTTCCCCAATTTATGCAAAAAAAGAGAGAGGTGTTTCGCTGGAAAAGTACGCAGAGTTCGTGATTGATACTTTTGCTCATTTAAACATTGACCCTAAAGATGTGATCTATATACCACATCCGGTTCACGAGAATAAGAGGAATGTTGAGAAAATTGTTGAAAAAGTGGGATGCAGATCTGATGATCGAAAAATTCCTATTGAAACAAAGATCACCATTCTCGATAAATTGCCAAGAATGTGTATATCTCCTTATTCATCTGCCCTGGTTAATCTGTCTAGCTTTTCAGCAAATAAATTCAAACTTATTTACGCATGGCATTATGAATTTGACTGTTTCGAACATCTGAATGTCTGGAAAAACAGATCAATAAAGAGTAATCCGGCAATTATAATCGAACCCATAAATGATACGAATTCACTATTTAATATTGGCCGATCAGGCTGTGAAAAACCCAGATTTAAAGATTTTAAGGGCCTTATGCGATCTTAGAAATGAATCTAATAGTAAACAGCATCTCTTTAAATATGGGTATACTCAGTTATACATAATAAAAAAACGATCTGATCATCTAATCAAATGTTTTATCAGAGTTTGGAGAAAACGATCATCTGAGACAATATTCTAATATAAATAATTTGGAGAAATCGACTAGCTTAATGAAAAAATTTATACACATAGGAGGCGATTCAAGGACAGGTGGGTCACTCATCGCCCGTTTATTCGATGCTCACCAAGGTCTATTATCATATCCTTTTGAAAATGAATTCTTCACACACCGCAATAAAGAGCTCATAAACTTTGATGACTATCGGTCTTCTGGGGAGTTTTCAGATATTGAAAAAGAGGAAGTTGTAAATAAAATAAAGAAGTTTGGAAAGGATGTTTTAACGTCCAAGCAGTTTTACGATGAAGATACAATAGACTTTGATTATGAAAATTTCATCAGTTTGCTAAAAAAACGTATTAAAGATAAACGGGCGGAAAACGAGTATATCTACGATGCAATTCACTACGCTTTTTTTAAAGAATTTATTCCTTCAATGGAGTTTAAAAAAGCAGACGGGGTTTGTAACCACTGTTCAAGAACGTTTTTAGGTAACCTTGATTCATTCTTTTCAACATTCGAAAACGGTTATTTTTTACATACAATAAGAGATGCAAAGTCTGTATCGGCATCCATGAAAAATTATTCTTTTGTGGTAACAGGAAATAAATCTGTTGATTTGCCGGATGAATTCGTTAGTGATGTAATAAACCGATGGCTGCTTGCTCTTTATATTGGCCTTATAAACCATGGTAAGTTTGGAAAGAAATACATTCTGGTCTCTTATGGAAAGCTGGTTAAAAATCCTGAATCCTATCTCACTACGTTATGTGAAAGCCTTGAAATCCCGTTTTCCGAAGAGATGTTAACACCCAAGTTTGGTAAAACGACATGGAGTGGTAATTCTTCCTTTGGTAGGCTGCCATCAAAGATCTCCTCCAAAACATTGTACAAATACAGAGAGGTACTCACAGAAAGTGAAATCGATTTCATCAATTCAGAAGTAGGTGATATCGAGGAAATGTTTGAGGATAAAAAATACGATGCATTGATTGTGGCGGTGGAAAATAAAATTAAGGGTAGAATACCTCATGTTTTAGCAATGAATCGTTCAGAAATCCGCCAATACTTCAAAAAAATTCACGAAGAGATGAGACATATACAATTACATTCATAGATATAGTGCCCAGGAAGATAACAAACTGGCCTCTTTTCAATAAACATTAGATGCACTAGCTTCTTTGCTATTCACTTATACGTCATTTAGGATTTTAGCAGAGTTTGAAGCTCAATAGAATCTATAGGCTTGTGGTTAGTAAAAAAGTTAAAGTCTGTTTGGAATTTGTGTTCTGAATGTGAGTTCGCAGATAAACCTTCCATCCATAATGGTTATCAATTTAATACTAATGTAAACTTTCAAAATGATGAAGTTTAGGGGTATCCTACGGTTTACTGACCACAAATATTGAATTATCAAGTTATACTTACTCTTAATAATATTTTCATAAATATTGCATTTTAGGGTTTATCTCAATGGTAAAAGATGAGAGACTCAGTCAAAAAATCAATGTTTGAACCAATCATTTTAAACATAATATCAATTATAGAAAGTGCTACTTTACTATAAGAATTTTCAGTTGAATTTATTAATAGTCACTTAATTATGAAAAAATTTCAACTATTAGACTGCACATTGAGGGATGGTGGATACTACACCAATTGGGATTTTGATGTTGATTCTGTTAACACTTATATAGATGCTTTTAACCACTTGCCGGTCGATTACCTGGAAATTGGATATCGTTCAAATCCCATGAAGGAATACTTGGGTGAGTATTTTTATTTACCTGAATATGTTTTACGAAGAATAAAAGATCAGAGTAGTAAGAATTTAGCGGTTATTTTAAATGAGAAAGATGTAAGAGACTCAGATGTAGAATCATTATTAAGCCCCTGTAAACCATATATAGAACTAGTTAGAATCGCTGTTGCTCCGGACAATTTTGAACGAGCGTTAAAGCTTGGGGAAGCTGTAAAAAAGCTTGGGTTTAAAGTAAGTTTTAATGTAATGTACATGTCGGAGTGGGAAAATAAGCCAGAACTAATGACATTGATTCCAAATGTGAATGGGATTGTTGACTATTTTTATTTGGTGGACTCTTTTGGTGGAGTTTTTCCTGATGACGTTAAAAAATCTATAGAGTTAATCAGGTCAAAAACAGATGTAAAGCTCGGGTTCCATGGTCATAATAATTTGGAAATGGCGCTATCCAATACACTGACCGCAATAGATGAAGGAATCGATATTGTAGATGCAACTATCACCGGTATGGGGAGGGGGGCAGGAAATTTAAAGATGGAACTGCTCCTTACGGTCCTCAACTCTCAAGAAAAGCTGGATTTTGATTACAATTGGCTTAGTAAAGTAACGGATGTATTTTCTGATCTTCAGAAGAGTTATGAATGGGGACCAAATTTACCCTACATGGTATCCGGGGCAAATTCAATTCCGCAGAAACAAGTGATGGAGTGGGTTAGTAAGAGATTTTATTCATTTAACAGTATCATTCGTGCGCTGACGAATCAGTCTAAAGGAATAAAAGACAATCAGACGTTGCCTACTCTTCAATTTGACGAGAAAAAATATGATAAAGCACTCATTATAGGTGGCGGCCCTACCGCAGTAAGACATGCTGAAGCGATCAATGAGCTATTAAAGAAGAGTCCCGATATGGTTGTTATTCATGCCAGCTCAAAGAATGCATTAAACTTTCAAAATATAGAGAATGATCAATTCTTTTGTTTAGTAGGGAATGAAGGATATCGGTTAGAAACGGTGTTTAATAAGTCCGAAGTGAAAGGGAGGTGTATATTACCACCATTTCCCAGAAAAATGGGAACATATATTCCAAAGGCACTCACAAAGAAAGCATACGAACTCAACGACGTTAACTTTACAGATAACTACCCTGATTCACATACTTCCTTAGCACTTCAAACTGCGATTGTTTTAAAAGTCGATGATATTTTTGTTGTTGGATATGACAGCTATAGTGATAGTAAAATGGGAGAAAAAGAGATAGAATTGGTAACAGAAAACGAATACTTATTTAAAATAGCAGCTTCAAGCATCAGTGGTAGCTTGCAAAGTATAACGCCCACTAAGTATTCTGAATTAGCACAGTCAAATATTTATTCACTTCTTTCATGAATTATATAGTTGTTATCCCTGCCAGATTGGAATCTACCCGGTTACCGGAGAAACTTTTAATACAAGTTATGGGGAAAACTGTTCTTCAAAGGACGTATGAGCAATGCCTTAAGGCTATTCCTGAAAATAAACTCTATATAGCTACCGATAGTAAAAAAATTAAAAAGCATTCAGAGATGTTTACCAAGAACGTCATAATGACTTCTTCAAAATGCTTAACAGGCACAGACCGAATTGCTGAATTAGCAAAACAGATAGAAGCAGATTATTACATCAACGTACAGGGCGATGAGCCATTAATAAACCCAAGTGATATAAAAAAAGTTATTAACAAAGTCGAATTATCTGGAAGTTCGGGCGCCGTTTTTAACGGTTATTCTGAAATTAAAAATGATGATGAGTATCGAAGTTTTTCTATACCGAAAGTAGTCATGAGAGAGGATGAAAGATTACTCTATATGTCTCGAGCCCCTATTCCTGGAAATAAATCCAATATTTTCCAAAAATCATGGAAACAGATATGCATTTATGGGTTTTCCAGAAATGCTCTGATGGATTTTTCCAAAAGATCCAATAAAACAGAGCTTGAAGAACAAGAGGACATTGAAATTTTACGATTTTTAGAAATGGGATATGAAGTAAACATGATTAAATTAATCGGCAATTCAGTTGCCGTGGATACTCCCGAAGACGTTGAACGGGTTAAATCAATATTAGAAAATGATAGATAGTAAATACAATGTTATTTTTTGGGATTTTGATGGGGTCTTAATGAAATCAAATGAAATTAGAGACCTGGGGTTTCTTCGTGTACTTGAGAACTATCCAAAAGAAAAAGTCAATAAGCTAATGATGTTTCATCAAAAGAATGGAGGGCTTTCGCGTTATGTGAAATTCAGATACTTTTTTGAGGAGATTCTCGGGCAGGAAATTTCAGAAGAAGAAGTATACCACTGGGCCAATAAATTTTCTGAGGTAATGAAAGAGATTTTAATTGATGATTCTCTTTTAATCGATGAAACAATGAACTTTGTAAAGACCAATTGTGATAAAAGAAAAATGCATATTGTATCAGGGTCTGACCAGTCTGAATTGCGCCACATATGTAGGGAGTTGGATATTGCCAAGTATTTTAATTCTATTCATGGATCTCCGACACCCAAGAAAGATTTAGTAAGAGAACTCTTACTAACGAACAAATATAAAAATTCAGGTTGTGCGTTAATTGGAGACTCTGTTAACGACAAAGATGCAGCTGAAGAAAACAATATAACATTTATTGGTTACAACTATTCATAATCAGTTATATTCTAAAATGTCTTAAAGACCGTCTAATTTATTTTATAGAAATCGTATAAACTGGTTTTAAAGGATAATTTGGACTTTAGAATAATTCTGGAATAAAAATTGAATTGATTTGAGCTTATACCAAAGTGAAAAGCTACTACCTGTAAGTTTCATGGTGTTCTGGATTTGGGTTATTACAGAGATTGCGAAGTGCAGTCTTAGAGTATTTTTTCATTTACCATACTACTCTTAAATCATCTATCAGTGGAACCAACCGGCTTATTTGTCATTTTCTTACTTCTGGCCAGTGTTATTACACTCGCAATAAAGAATTATCCTGCCGATTTTGTATTTGCAGGAGTCTTAACCATCATTATCATTGCAGGGATTGTGACACCCTCACAGGCATTGGTCGGATTTTCCAATGAAGGGATGTTAACAGTTGGTGCGCTATATATTGTAGCTACAGGTTTGAAGGAGACTGGCGGAGTTCAGCTCATTATAAAAAAATTATTAAATAAACCAAACGGCATACGAAGTATACAAATCAGAATTATCACTCCGATTATGGGGATGAGCGCATTTTTGAATAACACCCCTATTGTTGCTTCGTTTATTCCAGCCCTACAGGAGTGGGGCAGAA
>Ga0102926_1000236_pt1 | contig 31247 bp, 31 predicted proteins | sample SalPonR1_A_D2_MG_FD_78173 | JGI IMG/M metagenome (GOLD analysis project Ga0102926, IMG submission 78173) | Salt pond soil microbial communities from South San Francisco under conditions of wetland restoration - Salt Pond MetaG R1_A_D2_MG | ecosystem: Environmental > Aquatic > Marine > Intertidal...
AAAAATGACGGCAAGACCCACAATGTTATAGCAGTATTGAAGAAAGAGTAATCTAAAGCCAGAATGCCCAAGGCCCCTTGGCAATACACCAGGGGGCCTTTACAATGTTCATGTTTTATTTGACCTGCTATTTGTTCTTTCCGCAACACTTTTTGTATTTCTTTCCGCTTCCGCAAGGGCATGGGTCGTTTCTGCCGACCTTAATGCTTTCGCGCTTGAATGTCTTTGAGCGGTTGAAGTCCTTCTTGATTTCTTCCCTTTTGTCGACGCTTAGAATTTCTTCCCAAACTTCAAGCTCGTAGAGCCAGTCCGCTTCCGCCTTATGCATGTTGTAGTAGAGCTTGTCCAATTCGATATCCAAGCTTACTTGAGAATCCGCTTGCAGCTTGTCAAGGGCTACAGACTCCTTGAGGCTTGTGTTTATTCCGTCTATGAATCCCGCCATCTCTTCATTGGAAAAAGCAAATTCTTTCGCGAGGTCGGAAACCCTTCCTGTTATGGAGAAACGGCCCTCTGTCAGTATTTTTTCGTATGCCTCTTTTTCCTTGAGAAAATACGCCTTCCAGAAGTCGTCATAGGCGCCTTGCTCCTGCTTGCTTTCGGATAAATCGTTCCAGTCTTGATATAAAGCCAATTCATATCTCCCCTTTTTAAGGCCTTGCCTCGTTTTTTTCATTATAGCACACCAGGGGCCGGGGAAACACTTTTTAGTGCTTTGCTAATTGCTCAGCCGCTTGTATATCATTATTGCCGCGTCTCCCCTTTTGAGGGAATCGCCCGGATGGAAAAGCCCATCATATCCATCGACTATTCCAAGACCGGCAGCTATTGCAAGGTGGCCCTTTAAAGAAGCGTAATCCTCTTCGACATCAGAAAATCCCTGCACGAATATTTCACCCACGCATGCAAGCTTTTCATATCCAAGACCCCTTACCATGTACTTGACCGCTTCGATTCTCTCTACCGGGGCGCCCAAGTCTATTTCCTCCTGAGCGATTATTTGCTCCCTTACCAGATATTCATACATTCTTTCTATAAATTCATCGTCCCTTTGATCCGGAACATAGTAGCCCATGGTTTGAACGAAGAGGATGAAGAAATCCTCTTGGGAAATAGTTTGGTCAGGCTTGAAACTCTCCCCTTGCAGATATATTCCGTTTTCGGCAAGGGTTTCCACTTGCTTTTTCGAATAGTGTCCGTCAAGGTCGGTATATTTTATGGGTTGGGTCTCTTTGTAGAGGCTTCCCTCATTATTCAGCAATTCCAATGTCTTAGCATCTAAAATTACCGGTTTTCCCGGTTTCAGTCCATATGCGAGAAGAAGCTCGGCTCCGCCCTCATTTTCCATCATGGACATCTTTTGGATTTCGTCCATTTGAGAAATATAAAGCAGCTCAAGTCCGATTTTTTCATTGATAGCTTCGTAAGCGGCATCGATTTGAGCCACATCGTCCGCAGATGGAAATTCAACATAGGAATACAAAAGGTTGTAGCTTTGAATTTGACCTCCCACCGCGTCGAATCCTACCGAAATCCTGTTGGAAGGGAAGGGCACTCCCTCAACCATCCTGGTAAAATTGAATCTGTAGTATTTTTTATTTTTTTCGTCTTCCTTCAATATGACCTCGTCGTCGACATCATCGTATGCATACTCTTCCATTCTTTCCGGTGCGAATCTTTCAAGAAAGGCCTCGACTGCGGCAATAGACTCCTCTTTGCTGTAGGCTATTTGACCGCCTTCGTCCCGCCCCTTTGCCGAGTTCCAGAAGCTCAGTATTTGGCCGTTTTGGGCATCAACGGAAGCGTATCCATTCTCGATGATTGAATTTCCGTCCTTCTCCACCAACTTTCTAAAGGAAAATGACCACTTCAGCCTGTTTTGATCGGACCAAACCTGCTCAAGCCTTGACGAAACCACTTCGAAGCTTTCATCGAAACCGGTTTCCTCCCATTTTCTCAGTATTTCCTCGGCTTCTTGTGAGTCTATCAGGTCCTTCATTTCCTCAATGGCTCTGAGTTCTTCCGGAGTAAGCGAGTCCATTGCCTTTGCTTCCTCCTCGATACCCGAATAATAGTATTCGGGTGAAGTTATCTTTTCACCGGTGAAGGCGTCTATCCATACCCCTCCGCTTTCCTTGGGCACATATGCAAGATAGGGGAAAAAGTCTTCACCCTCGGCCTTGAATCTATATACGAGCTCCATTCCAATCTTTTCCCTGTAGGCTTGCTGGGCCGCTTCAATCCCGATTGCGCCTTCGGCCTTCGGAAAAACTGCCCTGTCCCAATTGCGACTGTAGCTTTTGACTTGACCAGTATCCTTGTCTACCTCAATGCTTATTTTGTTTCCGTAGAAAGGAATATTCCGCTCCTTCCTGTCGTATGAAAACCAGTAGCTTTTGCTTGAAACTGATTCCTTACGGTATTCGTTTACAGCTAATTTATCGACCAAGCCTTTCTCCAGGCTTTCCATGAAAGCTTCGGCTTTCCTGACCGCCTCGTCGCGTGAATAGACTGGCAGCCTGCTTCCCTCATGCTTGGAAGGCTTGTACCTTCTGTATGAAAGAACCATTCCGTCCGAATCGATCGAGACCCTTATGTTTCCGTCGTTTGAATCGTTCGAACTCCAGGTCATGCTCCATATTTTCCTGCCTCCTGCCTCCTCAACATCATAGCTGAACTGGCTGTAGACTTCCGATATGGGAAAATGCTCCTTTGCTGTCTTTATTGCCGCCTCAAGCTCCCCTGGGCTGTCTGCAAAAGCCGACAGCGGGGCAAATGCCAATACAATCATGGAAACAAGAATTGCCCATGAAATTATTTTTTTCATAAAACGCACCTCTCCTTCTTTTTTCCATTAGACTCCTTTCATTTGATAAAGTTTCATTACTATGCGTTTTTTATATTCAATATCCTTCCGGATTTCCCCTCTGCCAGCGCCAGGAATCCCGGCACATGTCCTCAATGCTCCTTTCCGCCTTCCAGGAAAGTTCCCGCTCGGCCCTTGAAGGATCTGCAAAACACACTGCCACGTCGCCGCTTCTGCGCTCCTCTATCTCATATGGAATTTTCTCTCCTGTCGATTTCTCAAATGCGCCTACAACTTCAAGCACGCTGAAACCTTTTCCCGTCCCAAGATTATAGACGGAAAGGCCCTCCTGCCTCTTTAGCTTTTCAAGCGCCCTCAAATGGCCCTGGGCAAGATCCATAACGTGTATGTAATCCCTTACCCCTGTTCCGTCATGTGTATCGTAGTCGTTTCCGAAAACCGTCAGCTTGCACCTTTTTCCGGCCGCAACCTGGGTGATGTAGGGCATGAGGTTGTTGGGTATTCCCTTGGGGTTTTCTCCAATCAAGCCACTTTCATGCGCCCCTATTGGATTGAAGTATCTGAGTACGGACACGCGCCAGGCGCTGTCGGCCTTATGCAGGTCGACCAGGATCTCTTCTATTATGCGTTTTGTAGCCCCATAAGGATTGGTGGTCGAAAGGGGCATTTGTTCAGTCAAAGGAGATTTGTTGCCCTCTCCGTATACGGTCGCCGACGAGCTGAATACGATTGTCCTGACTCCATGTTCTTCCATTGCCTGGAGCAGGGAAACTGTTCCCGACACATTGTTGCGGTAATACTTGAGTGGGTTCTCAACAGATTCTCCAACCGCCTTCATGCCTGCGAAGTGGACAACGGACTCTATTTGCTTTTCTGAAAAAATTCTGTCCAGAAGGGCCCTGTCGAGTATGTCTCCTTCATAAAGCCCGACTTCCTTTCCCGTTATCTTTTTTATGCGGGTGAAAACTTCGGCTTTGCTGTTTGAAAAGTTGTCGACTACGACAACATCTTCATCTGCCTCCAAAAGTTTGACCACGGTATGGCTGCCTATGTATCCCGCACCACCAGTAACCAGAATGCTCATATTTATTTCCTCCCTCCAGCTTCTCTTTGATTTTATAGTCATTATTTCAATACCGGAAGCAGCTAGTCCTTCAAAGGCAGGAAATTTGCAAAAAAAAGCCCGGATATACCGGGACTTTGAGATTGAATAAAAAAACTTAAAGTCAAATGCAGGTGAAAAATCCCCAAATTCAAGCCACTGGGAAAATCCAGCGACGGTAGCCAAAGGGCAATAGGTGACAAAAAGGATTTTACCTGTGCCCTTTGGCTAGCAAGGCAAGACAAACATCGGGTTTTCATCAGCCTGAAATTAGATCTTGAGACCTCTAACTTCCAATCTTTTTATCCAAAGAAATTTTTCAACATATATTACAAGACCGCTTTTCTTGGCCGTGGCGCTTTTGTTAACGTGGACCCTTATTCCATCAACTTCGTGGGTTTCGAATTTAAATGGGTCTGTCGGCTTTGCCATTACAACGAACGGCATGGGTGCCGACGCTCAACCCCCGCACTTTTGTATATCGACCACCAAATCCTCTGCGCCTTTTGACTTTACAAGACTCATTGCTTTTTCATCTATAGAAATCTTCATTTTCTTCACATCCTTTCACTTGTTATTATACCCACCGCGGGTATTAATAATCTTTATTATATCAATGTTTAATAGATATTTCCATGGGTATGTATAAACTAAGCAAGATTATTGATTTTTCTTAATCAACCTACTATATTATTCCGAAGGGACTGATACCACCAAAACACCTTGGATTTGATGTAAAGGATGACTCGGAAATCATATTGACTACAAAATAAAAAAACCGCACTCTTTTGAGGATGCGGTTTTTTTATTATGAAAAAAAGTTCCAGAACACTTTTACGACAAACATGAAAATTCCCATAAAAAAACTTATAAAAGCTACGAGTCCTACATATGAAACCCATTTTGGAACGATGCCCTGGCGGCCTTTTTTGCCCCAAAGCTGTGCGTTCCTGTTCTTCTTTATCTTTTTGCCTTCGCTTGCGGCTTTCCTGGTATAGTACTTTATGAGATAGTAATTGACCAAAAATAAAAATATTGCAGCAGCGAAAAACAAAAGAGCCACCCTTACTATTACACTCATTTATGATCCCTCTTTCTCCCGAAATAAAGATAATAGGATACTTTTCTTCCTTTGAAATTTTCTGTTAGCTGCTCAATTTCAACCTCATCAAAAATGCTCTTCATGCTGTGTTCCAGACGCCTGTCCCTGTCGCAAGACCATATTACGCATACTCCGCCTTCGTTCAAAACGCCTTCTATTACTCCCAGAAAGCTCCTTGTGTAGACTTTTTCGTTGCCCTCGTTTACAAGCAGCATGGGGCCGTTGTCTATGTCTATGCTTACAATATCGTATGCCTTGGTCGAATTCATGGCGTAAACATAAAAATCTTCAATGGCAAGGGATAGCTTTTCCTGGTCATAGCAAGCTTGTTCATATGTGGCGAAATATTTTTTGTTCCAGTCCACAATGACTTTTTCCATCTCTACAACATCTATGGATTCTATTTTTTCGCTTCTGCAAGCTTCCGCAACTGTAAAACCCATGCCTAAACCCGCTATGAGAACCGACAGATGCTCTTTCCCCTTAAGCCTTTCAACAGCCCCTCTTATCAAGTGTTCGGATGAGCCGCTGTTGTATGTGGCCATTATGAATACTCCATTGATTATTATTTCATATTCCTGCGCTCCGTCACCCGCGCACTTCCAAAGTTGAAGCTCCGAATGTTCTGTGAAAACATTCTCCAACAATTCTCTTTTCTTTAAAGCCATCCATTTCACCACTCTTCTTCTGCCCTTGTTAAGATATTCGACAGATTTCGAAGCAATCCTCTTTACAATTGCATACTTAGCCTATATTTATGAAAAGCGGATCCTTGCCCATTTCCTCCAAGAACTTAATAAGGTCCTTGTAAGACACGGTCAGGGTTTCTGTATTGGCATTTGGATGAAAATTCACTTTTTCGCTTCTTTTGAGTGTTTTGTCGACGACAACCTCAACTTTGTTTTCGGTATCGTTTATCAGGTTGAAAGGCGAAACGGCACCGCTTTCAACTCCCATGTACTTCATGAGCCTTTTGTCCGATCCGAAGCTAAGGCCTTTTTCTCCGAGTTTTGTCTTTAGGCTGCCAAGGTCAGCCCTTTTTGTGTGCTCAATCACCACAAGATACTGCCTGTTGCCTTTTGCGTTTCTCAAGAAGAGATTCTTGCACTGGGCCCCCTCCATACCTTGTGAATATTTGTCGGCTTCCTCGCTAGTGAAAACAGGCGGGTGTTCGTGTTTTACATATTGTATTCCCAGCTCTTCGAGTTTTTCATATACTTTTTGTTTTCTTTTTTCCATCATTTTCTCCCTCTCCATCTCTTTTTTTATATGTTTATCTTTGTAAAAAATCTTCTCTTTGAGGCGAAAAGACATCTACCACTGTTCCAGCCTTGATGCACACGCAACCGTGCTCTTCCCCGGAAGCGGCGTAAAGGCTGTCTCCTGCTTTCAGCAGTCTTTTTTCTCCGCTTAGTGAAAATTCGAATTCGCCGCTGACTACGTAGACAATCTGCTCGTTTATGTGCTTGTGGTCTGGAGCTACGGCGCCCTTTTCAAATTTGTTTTCAACCGCCATCAGTCCTCCTCCGAAGCCCTTTATGGTGGAGTGTATGCCTTCTTTCAAATCAAATTTTTTACCGTCTTCATTCAATACAAACATTAATTTTCCCCTTTCTCGTTCTTTGTCCTGTTTATTATCTCTTGCGAGAGCCCGAATTTTTCATCTTTCATGGTGCATCCCAAAGGTTCTATATGAACCATTATATCGTATACTTCCTCTATTTCGCTGTGAATTTTCCTTTCAAGCTCGTGGGCTATGAGGTGGGCTTGCTTGACCTTCAGTTCACCGTCGACCTCTATGTCAATGTCTATGTAAAGCAGGTCGCCAAATTTCCTCACCCTGGTCCTGTGAGGGTGGTGGGCCCCTTCGACACTGGAGACTATTTCAAACAGGGTGTCGTATATGGACAGGTCCCTTGTCTTTTCCATGACTTCGGAACTGGTTTCCATAAATATGGAAAGCGCCGACTTCATTACCCATATGCTTATTCCCAAAGCCGTCAAAAGGTCCATTATGGGCAGATCCATCATAAATGTGAAGGCCAGGCCCAATAGAACGGCCAGCGAAATCAATATGTCGTTTTGCATGTTTTTGGCTATGGCACCTATCATTGCGCTTCCTGATTTTTGGGCCATATAGTGCTGGACCCTGGACAAAACGAGTTTGCCGGCAACAGAGGCCAGTATTACATAAACGGCTGCTATATCTGGCTTTTGAAGACTTTCAATTCGCTGAAAGCGGGAAATCGTGCTTATCATGAACTGGGCTCCTGCAAAAAATATCATAAACGACAGCAGTTTTGTGGCTACAGTCTCTGCCCTGCCGTATCCGTAGGGATGCTCCGCATCTGGCGGCCTGGTCATTATTTTGGCTGCAAACAAAGTTATCATGGACATTGCTATGTCTGTGGCGGAATCGATTCCGTCACCTATTACAGCCATACTGCCGGAAAATATGCCTACTGAAATTTTTGCTGTCGAAAGGACTATATTGCCTATTATTCCAATCCATGACGCCTTTTTTATTTGCTTGTTTCTGTCCATTTCATACCTCCGCCCGCATGAGAAATCATTTTTTTCTGCTAGCCCTGTATTTCAAAATGTGCATTATGTTGAGAACAACGGCAACCCAAAGAAATATCATCCTCAAGTAGTTGCCTGTCTTGCTTTGATCATAACCGAAATACTGCATTCCAAGCCCCAAAGCCAAAAATCCGATTCCATAATAAAGCAATCTAAAGTCTGCCTGTGGTTTTTGCTTCTGCTTTTTGTTTTTATTGCCTTTGTCCTTTTTTTTGCTCATGGCTAACCCCTTCCTCTTTCTAAATGTCTATTTTAAGCAATTCCCTGAAGTCCCCTATTCTTTTATTCACTTGGGGGTGAGAGCCCCAAGGGTCGTATAAAACCGCCCTGCAGCCCAGAGCCTCCGGTTTTGCATAATCATTGTCGTAATCGTCGCCTATGAAAACAATGCTTTCGAATTCAACCCCGGCCAATTCTTTTGCCGCATGGTATATGTTGTCGTGGGGTTTTTTCCATCCTATCTCGCACGAATTCACCGTGAACTCAAAGTAGCTTAGCAAACCGGCCTTTTGAAGAATAGATCGAACCCCACTCCTTATTTTAAAATTTGACACGACTCCCATTAGGTGGTTTTTTGACAATGAATGCACTGCCTCAAGGACCGAATCATTGGCATAGCACTTTGCCGAATACCTCTCCCAAAACACATCGTCCATATTCTTTACCAGGGCATCAAGCTGTCCCCCCTTGCTTTTTGAGCTTAAAAGCCTTGCATATCTTTCTTTCATTTCATATTCCCGGAAAAGTGGCAATTCTTTTTCAATCTGACTGCACGCCTCTTTGTAGTCCCTGTAGAATTCATCAAAACCCTTCCACATGTTTTCTGCCTCCGACCCCTCGTATGCCCACCTGGCATAATCTTGGGGCTTGGGCAAATCAGTCATGTCAATCAAGGTTTCCATGCAGTCGAACAATATCCAATTTTTCATATGCTATTCCTCCTGCATTATGCCGGCTCGAAACCGCTAAAACTATTCCCATTCCAATTTCTGCATTATTATTTCGTTTTCTTCTATGAGCCTGTTTATTTCAAGTGCGACAGCATCTTCCGATAAATCATCCAGAATGTAGCCCTTGTAAAGCATCCATTCTCCTTCGTTTGCCGGGTTTCTTATCCAAGGCTCGGCGGACGAATGCTTAAGCGCATTGTCAATGCTCCCGGATGCCTGCCGTATTTGTTTTGCGATTTCCAAAAGAGAGCTGTCCATTTCAGTGGACTGCTTAGGATATTTTCCCGCAAAACGATAAGTAAAGCCGGAAAGCTGCCTGGTAAGATCTCTGATGCTTTGACTTAAACCGTCAGCAAGAACGTCTCCGTAGGTTTCACGGCTGAGTGAGTCAGAACCCGCCTTCATTAGACCCAGGGCTTCGTGAAGGCGGTATATGTATGCCGGGCTTTCCTTTTCAAATGCTAAAACCTGCAGGTTGCTTGCATAGACATCCAATGCATCCACATAGCCGTAGAGCATATTTGAAACAAGCACATTTTCCATTTCCTCTATGCCTTTTTTCTCATTTTGCATATGCGTTCCAAATACCGCCAGACAAAACAGACCCGTTATAAGGCATGCGGAAACAATGCCCCTTGCCCTTTTGTTTTTCATAAAAGCTCAATCCCCCTTGCGGCCTGCTCCCCCCGCGCAAAACAGTTTCTGCAAAACTCCTTTTCAAAACGCAGGGTGTCTCCCATTTCAAAATCTGTTTGCGGACATATTACTGCAAATCTTTTCCCATATGCTTTTTCTATTTCTCCAGGAATTTCGAAATCCCTTTTAAAAACAATCAGATAAAGTTTGTCCACCGGATTTTCAATGAATGGTTCAATAAAGAGGTTGTTCTTTATGCCCCCGTCCAGCCTGCAGCCTTCATAGATTCCTTTTCCAACATCTTTTTTAAACAATTCAAAAGCTTTTTCGGAGTTGAATTGTCCAATTATTTTTTCCCTTGGCCCCTTTGATTCCCGCCTTTCCACGTGAAGCGGAAGGAGGGAGCTATGCTTTATATTGCTTAACCTGCTTTCTTTGTCAAGTGAAGCTATTTCCTCTTTCTTTTCTATAAGCTTGCGGTCCTCCACCAATACGTGGTTTACATATGCTTTTTTTATATCGCCGCCCTTGTCGGGAAACCCTCTAAGTGTTTTGATTATGGGTTCATTGTCAATCACCCTGTCTATATTTTCGTAATCGTGGTCAAACTTGGGGACTTCAACATTTGTCCAAACTTCACGCAATTTATCAAAGTTTCCCGTTAAAATGAAATACAGGTTTACGGCACCTATGGATGTGCCGGATGCCATTTGAATTTTTACGCCCCTTTTGTTCAAGCCATAAAGCGCACCTGCCTGGAAGGCCCCTTTTGCTCCTCCCCCTTGAAGAAAAACTCCTGTCATTATTCCACCCTTTTCCTTTATTGTTGAAAATGCTTTTGCTCTCCTTATAATGTACCATAATTGACCGATGCGTTGAAGATAAAATGGCTTCCGCCATAAAGCTTAAATCCTTGGGTCCTGCTAAAAAAGCTTTTTGCTTATGTATTTATAAATGCACTTTCTCATCCGGCTTTTAGGGCAAGCTTGAGATTGATTTTTTTAAACAGACTTTATTTTTGAAACTTTTAATTAAAAAAGCGGCAGCCGATATTCACTATTGTCCGATACCGTTAAATTCATCCTTGACTCCTCACCCTTTCGATGTTACCATGTGACATGAAGTTTAATTTCATATAAATGTGAATTAAATATTGTTATTAGGAATTTAGCAAGGAAGGTCATGCCGCAATATTGTGTGCGGGATTTTTACGAACTAATATCAATGCTCTGAAAGCAATATTGAAAAACAATTGTAGAACTGGGGTTTACCCGAGATTATTTAGAAGATAAAGGTCCTGGGTTAGACTATATAATAAATGGTTTAATGTGAGCCGATAAAGCGAAACTTAAGCACTCTAACTCTGCGTATTAATTATTAATACACAGAGCTGGAGTGCTTTTTACATTTTATGCAAAAATAAACTTCATATAACCTTAGGAGGATTAATTTAATGAACAAAATTGAAGTCCAGAATTTAACCCATATCTTTGGGCCTCGTCCAAAAAGAGGCCTGAAAATGATTAAAAATGGACAAAGCAAGAATGATGTGCTGAAGAAAACCGGCTTGACTGTTGGAATCAACAATGTTAATTTCAATATCCAAACCAATGAAATCTTCGTAATAATGGGCCTTTCAGGCAGCGGAAAATCAACTTTGCTGAGATGCTTGAACCGGCTTATAAACCCAGTTGAGGGCAAGGTCATTGTAAACGGCACCGACATCAGGTCTCTTGAAAAAAAAGACCTTCGTGAAATCAGAAAAAAAGAATTTGGCATGGTTTTTCAAAACTTCGGTTTGCTGCCTTATAAAACAGTCTTGGAAAATGCAACTTTGGGTTTGGACGCACAGTCCCTACCTGTTGAGGAAAAATTGAAGCGGGCTGAACAATCTTTGGAAAAAGTAGGCCTCAAGGGTTGGGAAAACAAGTATCCGGATGAGCTCAGCGGTGGAATGAAGCAGCGTGTCGGATTGGCTCGAGCATTGGCTGTTGACCCTTCAATCCTTTTGATGGATGAACCTTTCAGCGCACTTGATCCACTTATTAAGCAGGAGATGCAGGAATTGCTTTTGGATATTTATGATGAGATGAATAAAACAATTGTATTCATAACACACGATTTGGATGAAGCATTAAAACTTGGAGATCGAATCGCAATTATGAAGGACGGGGAAATCGTCCAGTTGGGAACGCCCGAAGATATTCTTACAAATTCGAAGACCCCTTATGTTGAAGACTTTGTAAAGAACGTAAACCGGTCTGTCGTATTGACTGCCAGAAACATTATGATTAAACCTTCAGCGCTTCTTTACGAAAGCGACGGACTGAATGTCGCGCGCTACAAAATGATCAAAAACAGTTTTACAAGCATCTTCGTCGTAGATCACAAGCGCCGATACAAAGGAATTGTTCTTTTGGAAGATGTTTACCAAGCCATCAAAAGCGGAGAGCATGATATTTCCTCCCTTATAAGGCAAACAACAAAGGTTTCTCCGGATGACACGATAAACGATATCGCTTCCGATCTTGCACAGTCGAATGTACCCTTCCCGGTTATTGATTCAAACAATTATCTGTTGGGAATACTGGTCAAGGGAACTATATTAGAAAACATTTAAAGGAGATTTGTAAGATGGACATCAAGATAGGTTATTACATGGAAGTATTCATTCAATTTTTATTGGATAATTGCAAACCGTTTTTTTCAAGCATTTCTAATTTCATTGAAAAATTCATGCTTGGAACAGAAAGCGTTTTGCTTGTTTTACCTCCGCTCATATTCATCATTTCACTGACGCTTTTAGCATGGTTTTTCACCAATCGCAAGATTTCTTTATTTACTTTCTTCAGCTTGCTTCTGGTTTTCGGTATGGGCTTGTGGATTTCATTCATACAGACATTCGTTCTTGTGATTGTTGCCGGCTTCTTTTCATTGTGCATTGGAATCCCTATTGGCATACTATGCAGCAAATCGAAACATACGGACAAAATACTCACACCGACACTCGATTTCATGCAGACAATGCCTCCCTTCGTTTACCTGATACCTGCGGTAATGTTCTTCGGCATCGGGCAAGTTCCAGCTGTTATTTCCACAGTGATTTTCGCTATGCCGCCAGCTATACGTTTAACTAAGCTTGGCTTGAATCAAGTTCCCAAAGAACTGATAGAGGTGGGAAATTCATTCGGTTTTACGCCTTTTGAACTATTGCTTAAAATTCAATTGCCGATGGCGACGCCTTCGATTTTGGCTGGAATAAACCAATCGATTATGCTTTCTCTGTCCATGGTTGTAATTGCTTCTATGATAGGAGCTTCAGGATTAGGAAGCAATGTGCTAAACGGGATTCAGAAAATGGAAATCGGTGTTGGTTTCGAAGCCGGTTTGAGCGTTGTGATACTTGCTATAATATTGGACCGCATTACCGGCAATATGCGGTTCGGACAAAAAAAACATTCTAAATAGGAGGAATTTATTATCAAAACCATCAAAAAATTATCATTAATCATTCTTTCATCTGTGCTTTTGTTAAGCAGCACCGCGTGCTCGCTTATGGAAAGCCAGGTTTCTCAAACAGATGAAAACAATAAAGGCACCGTAACCATAGGGTATGTTCAGTGGGCTTCTGCGGAAGCATCTACCCACATTGTAAAAAAGGTGCTTGAAGGCATGGATTACAGCGTAAAGGCTCCCATTCTTCAGACAGGTGCAATGTATCAATCCGCGTCAACAGGTGAAATAGATAGCTTTGTCTGCTCATGGCTGCCGGATACTGATCGCAATTACTGGGAAAAATATGGAGATTCTCTTGTTGAGCTTAACGACAATTATACTTCCGCTCAGATTGGGATTGTAGTTCCTGAGTATGTGACCATAGATAGTTTGACTGAAATGAAAGATTTCAAAGAAAAGTTTGACGGCCGCATTGTTGGTATAGACCCAGGTGCCGCTGAGATGATTGTTGTTGAGGAAGATGTTATGCCCAACTATGGATTGGATGATTGGGATCTCACAGAAAGCAGCGGACCCGCAATGACAGCTGAACTCGGCCGTTTGGTTGAAGAAGGCAAGTGGGTAGCTGTCACCGGTTGGAAACCCCACTGGAAATGGTCGAAATGGAATTTGAAATTCCTTGAGGACCCTGATCTTACAATGGGCAGTGGCGAATACATCAAAACAATGGGGCGTCCCGGTATAAAAGAGGATTTGCCTGAAGTTGCTGCATTTTTACAAAATTACACCATAAGCACAGAGCAGCTGGGTGAAGTTATGCTGGCAATCAAAAATGGTGCTTCTCCCGATGACGCTGCTGAAGAATTTGTCAACAGCCATCCCGACTTAATAGAAAGCTGGACATCGAATATTGCTGATTGATTAAATCCATAAAAAAGACTGGGGCATATCAGATTGCCCCAGTCTTTTCTTTGTTTTTTTTCCAATTTCCCGCCAATCCAAGCTCAGGCAAAACAAGTCAAGCCTGCTGAAAACAGTAGTCAGTAGTCGGTAAATGCAAAAGCGTTAAAAACCCAAATGCGTCAAATAATTTCTTTTTTTTTAGGTCCTTTGCTTTTAATCTTTATTCTTTTACTGAAATCCAATATCTGACATCTGATATCTGCTCTTTCCACTTTTTACTTAAGCCTGTGTACGAATAGGCCGCTCCTTAGCTTGGGTTCAAACCAAGTCGATTTTGGCGGCATTACCATTCCTGCGTCTGCAATCGAAAGCAAGTCATCCATGGTTGTCGGATACATGGAAAAAGCAATCGCCATGTCGGTTTCCACCCTGCGTTCAAGCTCCTTTAAGCCCCTTATTCCGCCAACGAATCCTATCCTTTGATCAGTCCTGGGGTTTCCTATTCCCAAAACCGGTTCAAGAAGATTTTTTTGGAGAATTGAAACATCCAAACGCTCGACCGGATCCGAATCATTCCACGTCCCCTGCTTGGCCCTCATTTTATACCATGCTCCCCCTATAAACATCCCGAATGTCCTTTTTTCCATCGGTTTGTAGGGTCCTTGCTTTTCATAGGGCTCAATTTCAAATTTTTCTCCCGCTTTTTCCATAAACTCTTTTATTTTCAGCCCATTTAGGTCTTTAACTACGCGGTTATAGTCCATTATGAAAAGGTCCTCGTCGGGAAAGATTACAGAAAGGAAAAAGTTGTATTCCTCTTCCCCGCCATAGCCAGGATTGGCCTCTCTCCTCTTCATTCCCACCTTGGCGCTTGATGCGGTACGGTGGTGTCCGTCTGCAATATAGAGGTATTCGACTTCCTTGAAAATATCTGTTATTTTACTTATTACAGCTTCATTGTCAATAACCCACACAATATGCGTTATATCGTCTTCACTTGTGAAATTGCACTCGGGCATGTGAAATTTTATCCAGTCGTTTATTATTCTGCTTAAGCCGCTTTTTTTCCTGTAGCTAAGGAAAACAGGCGCCGTGTTTGCATCCGTCCTGTCAAAATTGTTTATTCTGTCCTTTTCCTTTTCCGGCCTTGTGAATTCATGCCTCTTGATTATTCCCTTTTCGTATTCATCTATGGACGTGCATCCCACAATGCCTGTCTGCACTCTTCCGTTCATGATTTGCCTGTATATATAAAGGCGCGGCTCCTCATCCTGCTTTAGTATTCTTTTTTCAATAAAGCTGTCAAGGTTTTCTCTCGCCTTGTCATATACGCTGTCATCATGGATGTCCACCGAGTCCTCCTTGTCTATCTCGGAACGAACGACGTGAAGAAAGGAATTGGGCTTGCCTTGTGCCATTTTTTTCGCTTCTTCCCTGTTCATGACATCATAAGGCAAAGATGCAACTTCGCCTGCCAGTTCTTTCTTTGGCCTTATTCCCCTAAAGGGTCTCACTGTTGCCATAGCTACCTCCTTATATTTATAAAGTTGTCAGGATCCAAAATATTTTTTCTCCAAGCATCCTTTGCCTTTAATTGTTAAATATCCTGCGTGCGGCATTGCAATGCTTTGAAATGGCTTGCAGGCCCCCTTTTGTAATTCTGCTTGTTTTTACAAGCTTTAAGTGCCGATTGGTTGATTCTGTCTGCAAAAGCAGTCTAACCCCGCCTGCTTGACCTAGAGCCCGAGGATGTCTTCTATATTATCAAGAAGGGCCGAAAGATCTTCCATTGGCGTATCAGCCATGTGGGCGATTCTGAAAGTCTTTTCCTTGAGGTCTCCGTAACCGTTTGATATCACAAAACCCCTCTCTGCGAGTTCTTTGTTCAAATCGGCAACTGAAATGCCCCTAGTATTCTTGACTGTGGTCAAGGAATTGGAAGCATATTTCTCGTCGGCAAAGAGTTCGAAGTTCTTTTTTGCCCAGTTTCTAACAAGCTCCGCCATTTGCAGATGCCTTTCGAACCTACTATCCAATCCTTCTTCCATTATACTGTCCAATTGGTAGTCCAGTGCGAACATGTGCGAAATGGACGGTGTTGATGGATATTGGTGATCCTTATTTTTGATTGTATTGTAAAGCTTTAAAAGGTCAAAATAGAAACCTCTGTTTTTAACTTCTTTTGCCGCATTTACGGCCTTTTCCGAGATTGAACAAACAGCCATGCCCGCGGGAAGGCCCAGACATTTTTGGGTTGAGGCTATGCATATGTCGACCCCCCACTTGTCCACCTCTATCTTTGCCCCCCCAAGGGAGCTTACTGTATCCATGACGAATATTACTTCCGGATATTTCTTTATGACTGAGGAAATCTCATTCAGCGGGTTCATTATGCCCGTAGACGTTTCGTTGTGGGTTATTGTTACCAGGTCGTACAATCCTGTAGAAAGGGCTTGGTCAACCATTTCAGGCGTGGTCGGCTCTCCCCATTGGGATTCAAACAAGTCCGCGTCGACTCCATTTGCTTCCGCTATTTCATGCCATCGTTTTCCAAATGCCCCTACCGAAAAAACTGCCGCCTTCTTTCTTGTGCAGGACCTTACCGCTCCCTCCATCAAACCTGTTCCTGAACTGGTAGAGAGTATTATCTGGTTTTTAGTATACATAAGTTCCATGAGTTTTTCGGAAATATTTCGCTGCAATTCTGAAGCCTCTTTACTTCTGTGTCCTATCATCGGTGTAGCCATTTTTTCCAGCACATCTTCTTTGACATCTACCGGTCCCGGTATAAATAATTTTTTATGCATGCTTTTTCCTCCTCTTGTATTTGGGATAAAAGTCAACCTGTTAGTCACTGCAGAGGTGGGAAGACTGGGCTTTACCCCATTAAAACAGTTATTGAAACGACCTCCGCCATTTTTATCCTTTGGTCGAAGGTCGCTTTATTGCATTAAGACATTGCCTTGCAATCATTATGGCAGTTGGTAAATATTGTTCCCTATAGCCCAACCGATTCCGCCCACATTATTTCTTCCTTTTTTGTTATCTCTTCAAGCACTGGAAGTGAAACCGGTCCGTCTACATTCAGGACCATCAGGGCTTTCTCCCCGGGACTGTTTCGCCCAACCTGCATGGTGGCTATATTGACTCCAAATTTGCCCAGGGTGGTTCCTATCCTTCCTATAACTCCGGGAACGTCCATGTTTTGTATGAACATCATGTATTCGGTAGGTGTAACGTCTACCTCGTATCCGAGTATATAGACTATCCTGCCCTCTTTTTTAGCCGACAGGTTTCCGGCAATTTCAAAGGTTTTATATCTGTTCTTGACTTTTACGCTCATCAATTCCCTGTACTGGTGCTTTTCTGAAGAATCCTTTTTCTGCCTTACATGGATTCCCCTCTCTTCCGCAAGCTTCCTTGCGTTTACATAATTTACTCCCTCCTTGACCACCGGTTCGAGCAGGCCCTTGAGAAAGGCAAGTGTCACCAGGTCTACATCTTGCCCGGCTACATCCCCATAATAGCTTACAGAAACAGATTCAGCCGAGGCTTTGTTCAATTGATAGTAAAGTTTCCCCATCTGCTCGGCGAGCTTAAGGTAGGGCTTGACTATGTCTATGTTTTCTCTGTTTAGAGCAGGCAGATTTACCGCATTGGGGACTACTTCGCCCCTTAGGCCTCCAATCACCTGACTTGCTATGGTTTCCCCAACATTTTGCTGGGCTTCATATGTGCTCGCCCCCAGATGCGGGGTCACCACTATGTTGTCGAGTTCAAAGAGAGGGTTTCCTATCCCCGGCTCTTTTTCAAAGACATCTATTCCTGCACTTGCAACTTGTCCGCCCTTCAGAGCCTTGTACAAGGCCTTTTCGTCTATTATTCCGCCCCTTGCGTCATTTACCAGCCTGACACCTTTTTTCATCAGGGCGATTTCTTTTTCTCCTATCATACCTACGGTTTCTTCAGTCTTGGGAGTATGGACGGTTATAAAATCGGCAACCTTTATTAATTCTTCAACTTTTTCTTTTTTTTCGGCATGGTACTTTTCGAAACGTTCGTCGCTTATATACGGGTCGTATGCAACTATCTTCATCCCGAAGGCTCTCATTCTCTTTGCCACAAGAGAACCTATCCTTCCCAGCCCAATTATTCCCAGTGTCTTGCCAAACAATTCTGTCCCCTTGAAAAGGTTCCTGTCCCATTTTCCGTTTTTCAAGTGGGCTGTTGCCTGGGGAATGTTTCTCGATTGGGCAATCATAAGCCCTACGGCAAGTTCCGCTGCAGACATTGTATTGCTTTCGGGCGTATTTGCAACCAGTATGCCTTTCTTTGTCGCTATCTCTATGTCTATGTTGTCTATTCCGTTTCCGGCACGGCCAATGATTTTGAGTCTTCCAGCCTTGCTTATCAGCTCCTTGTCGACCTTGGTTTTGCTTCTGACTACAAGTGCGTCATAAGCGCCTATTCTATCAAGAAGTTCTTCTCTGTCCAATTTCAGCTCGACATCGAGTTCGATTTCGGGTGCCGCTTCAAATACAGCAAGTCCCTCTTCAGATATCCTCTCGGATACCAACACCTTAAATTTTTCCACTGTTCTCCTCCGTTTCTATACGGTTCTTGCCTCCCATGTAAGGCCTTAAAGCATCCGGAATCTCAACGCTTCCATCTGCATTCTGATAGTTTTCGAGTATGGCTGCGAAGGTTCTTCCCACTGCCAGTCCCGAACCGTTTAGTGTGTGTATATGTGAAACTTTCCCGTTTTCGTCCCTGAATCTTATATTTGCCCGCCTTGCCTGATAGTCTTCGAAATTGGAACACGATGATATTTCAACATACCTGCCGTAACTTGGCATCCACACTTCTATGTCGTAAGTACATGCTGACGAAAAGCCAAGGTCTCCCCCGCAAAGGAGAACAACCCTGTAGGGTATTTGCAAACGCTTGAGAACCTCTTCCGCCGCCGCAGTCAAGGATTCCAGTTCGTCGTAGGAGCCTTGGGGTTTGACGAATTTAACCATTTCCACCTTGTTGAACTGGTGTTGCCTTATCAGGCCCCTGGTATCCCTGCCTGCCGAACCCGCTTCTTTTCTGAAGCAGGGGGTGTATGCCGTATGGTAAATGGGTAGGCTTTCACCCGGGAGTATCTCCTGCATGTAAAGATTTGTCACTGGAACTTCTGCCGTTGGCACGAGGAAAAAATCCTTTGCCGGCACGTGGAACATGTCATCTTCAAACTTGGGGAGCTGGCCGGTGCCCTTCATTGCGTCCCTGTTGACCATAAAGGGGGGCAGTATTTCTACGAAATCATGTTCTCCAATGTGGAGGTCCAGCATAAAATTGATTATAGCTCTCTCCAGCCTGGCTCCCGAACCTTTGTAAACACTGAATCTGGCTCCCGAAATCTTTGAAGCCCTTTCAAAATCCAGTATGCCCAAATCGCTACCGACATCCCAATGCGCTTTTTCTTCAAAATCGAAAACCCTGGGTTCTCCCCATTTTCTGATTTCAATGTTCGCGCTATCATCCGACCCTGCCGGAGTTTCCGGTCTGGGAGTGTTTGGGATTGTAAGAAGCATTTCTTCCATTTTGCCTTCTATTTCTTTGAGTTCAACATCCATTTTTTTTATTTTGCCGGACAGTTCTTTCAGTTCCTTGAATATTGCTGTTGTATCCTTTCCGGCTTTTTTCAATTTCGGTATTTCTCGCGATGCCGTGTTCTGTTTGTTTTTGAGGCTTTCTGCCTCTCCAATTATTTCCCTTCTTCTTTCATCTAATTCAACGACCTTTCCGAGTCCGTAATCGCCTTTTCCCCTAATCTCCAAAAGCCTTTTGACCTCGTCAAAATCGTTTCTGATTCTTTTGATATCCAGCATTTGATTGCCTCCTTTTTTAAATTAAAAAAAACCTCCCGAATCCCCTGAAAGGGACGAGAAGTTTCCCGCGTTGCCACCCTGATTGACAGACCTTTGGCCTGTCCTCTTGAAGCAGAGTAACGCCTGCCAGACGCATCGGCCTACTTTTTTTTCGACCAATGGGCTCGGGAACGGATTCCTGATGCTCTTACGCCGATTCGCAGCAACCATCGGCTCTCTTTGCTTTTAAGCACCCATACTGTTTCCTTCACAGCCATCTGTTATCGTTTTATGAATTTTACCACATGTTTCAATTATATGCAAGCGCTATTGCCCAAGCCTTCCGCCTTCGACCATTTTCTCGACTTTTTCAACTGTTTCCTCTTCCCCAATGTAAAGTAGCAAGTCCCCCTCTTTAATGACAAAATCCGGACCAAGAGAAATGTGAACTTCTCCCTTTCTGCTTACTCCGGCAACCGTGGCCCCTGTCACTTGCCAAAAAGCCAGTTCCCTGAGAGACTTGTCTATGATTTTGCTGTCACTTTCAACTGCTATTTTATTGAATTTCAATTCGTTTATTTTTTTAATGCGAGTTGTATTTTCTATAAGATAATCTATGTCCTTTTGTATTTTGCTTTCCAACTCGCTTTTTTGCTTCAAAAGCTTCTTGAGATCTTTTTTGGCCTCCGAGATGCCTTCCTTTTCCCTGTATGTCCCAATAAAGGAAGATGCGTGTTCCTTGGACTTTATATATATACCGCTTTTAGGCAAGATCTCCACTATTTTCATGTCCCTCAAAAGCTTGACGGATTTTCGAATCGTTTCGGGGGAAACATTGTATTCAGCGGCAAGCGTTGTCCTCCCGCTGATTTTTTGCCCTTCGATAAATTCCCCTTCATATATGCGCTTGGCTATGTCGAGCGCTATTATCATATATCTCGGCAACTTTTCGGATTTCATTTTTCTCTCCTTTTTCTTGAATCATTTTTATATGCGGGCCTTTATTATATTGAAAAGTTTTCTCTCTGCCTTTTCCATCATTATTTCTACTTTAGCCTTTGGGACATTGAGCTTCCTTGCTATTTTTTCCGCTTCCGTTATTTTATCTCTATTAATGCCGTAGCGATATGAAATAAGTTCTTTCTCCCTTTGGGACAGCTTTTTATCTTCTCGTATGGCAAGACGTATCTCTTCGATTATCCTTTTTTCGAGCTCTTTTTCAGTCTCTCTTTTCTTCCTGCAGTTCATGATTTTTTCAATTCTTTCCTTCAAAAGCATTTTGAAAATATCGATTGTTTCCGGATCTTCTGAGGACGAACACAAATCGACTCTTGTCTCGTCTAATGTCTCGCGGTTAAGCAAATCCCTTCCTGTCAACAGATTCATCACATGTCTGGCCGTACCCTTGTTTCCATCCACAAGGTCAACATCGCTATAGGCTTTTTTAATGGCCTCGTCAAGAAAAACAAAATGTGTACACCCCAGCACTATTGTCGAAATGCCTCTTTGAGTCAAATCTCCAAGGCATGCGCGCAATTCCTCCTCGACCTCGTCCCCGTCCAAAATGCCTCTTTCAACCAGATCAACAAGCCCGGGAGCCGGCAGTTTTTCTATTTTACCCTTTTGCGAAAAGCCTTCCATCAAGTCATTGAATTTTTTTTCCTTCAGCGTCATTGGTGTAGCCATGACAAGAACAGCACCGTCCGGGTTTGAATCCACAGCCACTTTGAGGGCCGGCTCCATTCCCACTATTGGAATTGGAAATTTTTTTCTCAGCTCGGATATTGCGACGCTGGTTGCTGTATTGCAGGCGACTACAATTGCTTTGACTTTTTTTTGCGATAGGTAGTCACACGCATCAAAAGCCAACTCTTTCACTTCTTTTTTTGATCTTGCGCCATAGGGGGCGTTCAAGCTATCTCCAAAATAAACGAAACGCTCGTTGGGCATCCATTCCATGAGTTCCGCCAAAACACTTATTCCGCCCATCCCGGAATCAAAAACTCCTATGGGCCTGTTTATATGATCTTTATTCATACATCCACCCGCCTGCAAATAATCTATTATGCATATTATTTTATTCCTAATCAAGGAAATAATCAAGAAAAAAGGCAGAAGCCAAGACGCCGCATTCGACGCCTTGGCTTATTGCCTTTTTTATTCCTGCAAAACTACTCTTCTTGGTCCGCCTCGTTCTCCAAAACAGTTTCATCTTCTGAAGCGACCCCGCTTATCTCGTTCAATCTGTCCAGAACATTTTCAAGCTGGTTGAGATAAACTCCGTACAAGCTCCAGTTTCCGTTCTTTTGGGCCTCCTGGGCTTTCTCGAAAAGCTCTGTCGCTCTGGCTATGAGATCAAGGGTGGTGTCCCCCTCTTCTACTCCATCCTCGTCGGCTCCCCCATTGGAGACTCCGAAAATCCTCTTGAGGGACTCTTCAAGGGTCTGTTCCATTACAACCTGGTCTTCATAGGCCACTATTACACGCTTTACTTCCGGAATACTGTTTTCCGTGTCAGCCTGCAGATATATTGGCTCAACATAAAGAAGCGATTGATTTATTGGTATGGTCAATAGATTTCCCCTTATCACATTTGAACCGACCTGGCCCCAAAGTGTAAACTGTTGTGAAATCTCGTCATCCTGGTCTATCCTGTTCTCTATTTGAATGGGCCCGTAAACATTTTTATTTTTGGGCAACTTGTATATTATTAACTTTCCATACTCATCACCGTCATTTCTGGCAACGAAAAGCGCCGTCATGTTTTGCTTGGTTTTAGGATTGTATGGAAGAGAAAGCACAAACTCTTCGCTTTTTTCTCCTGGAAGCTTCATTACAAGGTAGGTTCCCTTTATCTGCTGCTCTTCGGTTTCATACTTTTCGCTGGCTATGTCCCACTCGTCCTCTTTGTTGTAGAATACACGCGGGTCGTTCATGTGGTACATTCTGAAAACATCAGCCTGTATGTTGAAAAGAACCTGCGGATACCTTATGTGGGCCTTCAGTCCTTCCGGCATTTTATCCATGTCTGTGAAAAGCGTCGGGAATATCTTTTCCAGCGTTTGAACAATCGGGTCTTCCTTGTCCGCAACGTAATATTTGACTGATCCGTTGTAGGCGTCAACCACAACCTTTACAGAGTTCCTTATATAGTTGATTTTGTTGTCCGAATAGGGCTCGGAGTAAGGATAATTTGTGCTTACTGTGTATCCGTCTATTATCCAATAAAGTTTTCCTTCCGAAATAACCATATATGGATCGGTGTCGTACTCGATGTACGGAGCTATCTTTCTTATTCTCTCAGCTATGTTGCGGTATATTGCAATCCTGCTGTCTGCCGTTATGTTTCCCGAAAGAAGCATCTTGAGACTCTTTTGCTTGTATGCGAAAAGCAGCTTGTTTATTCCTCCAAGTTCAACTCCGGCATCTCCCTCATAAATTGTTTCGGCATTTTCATTGCCCAGGGGATAGTCGAATTCCTTTTCCAGTGTATTAACTATAATATAATCATCAGTCAACTCTCCAAAATAAATTTCCGGCCTGTCCACCTTCAATATGTCAATATTGGTTTCCGGCGGTATATTCTTTACCATCAGCTCTGGAAGCCCTTCGGATGTAACTACATTGACAGGGGATACTGCGACCCCGTATCCATGTGTATACTTTAGATGCTTGTTTATGAAAGTTAGATTGTCGAACTTGTTTTGGTTCATCTCGCGTCCGGACACGAACAATTGCATGTATTTCCCTTCAATGTCATATCTGTCCACGTCTACGTCATTGAATTCATAATATCTTCTGATCCCCTGCTTCTGGTTGTAGACCAATTCCGCAGGCCTTGAGTCATTTATCCTTATGTTGCTTACTGTTTCATCGTTTGCTTCAATGTCTTCTATTGTTAGATTCGTTTCAGCCTCGAATGTTTTTTCTTCTATTTCATCAAGATTGTACGCGGCTTGCGTATGCCCTATATTGTATTCGATGAATTCCGTTTCCTTTGATATTTCATCAGGAGACACAATATAGCTTTGTACTCCTGCGGAAGCCAAATTCCCCCCTATTGAAATTACCAGTATCAAAACCGGGCCCGTGAGGGCAAGCTTGAGGCTTTTCCTTTTGAAGCCCGCAAAAAGCATGACGGCCGCAAAGAATGAAACAACCATCAAAATTCTATACATCAAAAGGGTTACGTTTATGTCAGTGTAACTGGCTCCGTATACAACACCTCTTGAAGAGTAAAGAAGTTCATAGGCTCTCAGAAAATAGCCCAGGCCCTGGACCACGAAAAAAATTACACCTATTACCAGCAATTGTCTTGCAGCTATGGAAAGAACTCTCTTGATGTTTCCGGCATCTATTGTCCTTGGATTAAACTGCCTTTCCATGTCGCTGGTTTCGAACAGGGTCGGTCTCCTTATAGACATCATTATGAAATAGAAAACCAAGGTGAGGATGGCAAGCATTACAAGCAGCGTAGTCATCATCATGTAAACCTGGTTGATCAAGGGATATTGGAATATATAAAAGGATATGTCCCGACCGAAAATCGGCTCCCGAAGATTGAAATTAGTTGAATTAATGAATCTCAGTATGTCAAACCACAGTTTGCTCGCAATTGATGTGCTGGAAACAAAACTTACCAGAACTGCGCCGGCGAGGGCTATCTGGTTGACTTTCTTCTCGCTTACGCCCGAGTAAACAGTGCTGACTTTTTTGTAGTAATCCTTCTTTATTGTCATAAGGTAGAAATATACGAGGATTGTCCCTATAACGAACACAGGAATTCCAACTTGCAGCTGGGTCATCAGCTTTGTAAGGAAGACCTTCTCGTATCCCAATGATTTAAACCATTTGTAGTCGGTGATAAAGTTTATGATTGTATTGAATGAACCTATGAAAATGCTTAGGACTACAATGACCGCAGCCAAAACCACCTTTCTCGAGCTGCTCATGCCTTTACCCTTTTTTTCTTTCCCGAATCTTCTCACATCATCACTCCCATTATATGTTTATATTTTGACTGTGCATTCATTCATTGACCGAAATTGCTGTACAGATTCTTTATACCCATTTACTTGAAGATCTTCACACTGTTTTTAATTATAACATGTATGCCTATATCATGTATACGGACTTGAGCTCTTTCCCTTTTTGCATATTTTATTTTTTGCATGAAAAAAGCCTGCGTTTTAAGGGCAGGCTGCTGTTTTTCAATTTTGCTTAAGTTTCATGTCACCGGATTTTATCCAGCCTTTTTTCCTCATAAGTTCCGAGAAGAAAAGTGTCAATACTGCCGGCAGCACGAAATGCATAAGGGCTACAAGGAGCATCAATTGCCCCATGGGCATTTGATCTTTCATGGCTGCAATGGTTCCAAATTGCCCTACCAAACCGCTTGTTCCCATTCCCGCGCCTATGCTGTTATTCTGCATTTTCAAAACGTATGTCGCTATCGGCCCCAATATGGCGCTTGTAAGAGTCGGGGGTATCCAAATATATGGATTCTTGATTATGTTTGGAACCTGCAGCATAGACGTGCCCAGGCCCTGGGCCAGGAATCCGCCCATTCCATTCTCTCTGTAGCTGGCTACTGCAAATCCCACCATCTGGGCAGAACATCCCACGGTAGACGCGCCGGCAGCCAATCCTCCAAGTCCCAGTGCTATTGCAAGAGCGGCGCTGCTGATGGGTAGAGTCAGTATCATACCCATAAGGGTGGATACTGCGATGCCCATGGGAATAGGTTTCAGTTCTGTTGCCCTGTTTATTACAAATCCTACGCCTTTCATGAATTCCGCAATAACAGGACTCACAAAAAATCCTATTATTCCTCCTACTATTATTGTTGCCGCCGGAACAAGGACTATGTCAACCTTTGTCCTTCCGCTTATCAGTTTTGAAAATTCGGCCGCCGCGAGCGCTGAAACAAAAGAGCCGACAGGCTCTCCTATGTGCACTGTGAATGCCCCTCCGTCTCCCTGTGATATGGTTCCGGCTCCTATTGCTCCGGCAATTATGGATGCAAATATTCCCAGAGGCGGCGCGTCAAGACTGTAAGCCACTGCAGCCCCGATAGCCGGCCCCATCATAAATTGAGCAACCTTGCCGAAAGAAACCAGCGCCTCAATTCCGCCCATTTCACCTATCTGCTTGAGTATGAGTCCTATTATCAGCGATGCGAACAAACCCAAAGCCATCCCGTTAAGTGTTTTTGTTATATATGTCCTGAATCCTTTTGCTTTCATTTCATCCCCCTTGTATTGTCAGCTGTATTGTCACTATTATATACAAGGAGAAGGCGAATTTCAAGCAAAGAAATCAATCCTCTTCGGCAAGTATTCCTATTTGATCAAGGGCTTTTTTTATTTTTTCAAAAATCATGTCGCTTGGCACTTCGAGTGTATGGATGTGGTGGCCCTTTGTCAGCGATGACAGGGGCTCCGCCCTGCTTTTGCTGATTTCTGCCAAAAACAGGTTCAATTCGTATCTGCTGTTTATTTGCAAAGGGCATCTTATTTCACCGTATATGGGGTGCATCACTATAACATCCAATATCTTTGCTCCCATGTCCACCATTATCTGCAGTTCTTTTTCTATTTCATCAAAGCCGCCGTGTTTTACGAAAACAGTTTTTATATTCCGCTCTGTTCCCGAAGGTCTCTGAATGTAGTAACCTTTGGAATTCGCCATTATATGTATGTTGCTTGCCCTTAGTATGGCTATGTCCTGCACTATCACCTGCCTGCTAACCTGGAGTTTTTCCGCAAGGCGGGAACCCTTTAGCGGAGACTTTGATTCCTGTAGGATTTCCAAGAGAGCTTCCCTTCTTTTTTCAGTCATGTAAACACGTCCTTTTTATTTAATTTTCAAATCGGCTTTCCCGAATATTCAATTACAGTATATCAAATATTCCAAATAAAAATAAAGCCGCCGGAATATACCGGCGGTAAATTTACTGTTTAGCGAATCAGTCTTGCTCTGCTGTTTCTTTTGAGTGTTTTACATGTTCTATAACAACATCTTTGGCCCGGTCGACATCCTTTTCCATAAGAGCGTCAACTATGAGCTTGTGTTCATTCAATGCTCCCTCAAGCCTACCCGGCTTTTCAAGAGATTTGTAGCGGACAACCTTCATGAATACCTGGTAATTCTTGAGCACATTTTCCAGATACCTGCTTTTAGTCGCCCTGTAAATCGCTTCATGGAATTTTGTATTCAATTCAGCGAATTTCTTAACGTCCTTCTTGAATGTGTAAAATTCCATCAACTCGTAGACTTCCTTGATTTTCTGCATGTCTTCCTGTTCCATTCTTTCTATGGCCCATTCGACAGCGATACCTTCTATTGCCAAACGGATGGTAAAAATATCTACAATGTCCTGCTTGGATATGCCTTTGACCACCACTCCCCTGTTGGGGATATTCTCCACCAAATCGTCAAGCTCAAGTTGTTTGAGGGCCTCCCGCACTGGCGTACGACTGACATTGAACTCTTCCGCCAGTTTTGCTTCTATGATTTTTTCTCCCTTTTCATACTTGCCGTATAATATATCGTCCCTTATTCTTTCGAATATTACTGTTGTCAGAGATTTGTTCTCGGTTTTATTTTCAAATAAAACGCTCATGTCACCCTCCGTTTATTCATTGTTTTTTTGTATCATTCATAGAAATTCTATACTAAAATACACACAGTGTCAATGTATCCAAAAACCCAAAACATGGGAATTTTGACCTCTTTTGCAGGATTTTATTTTTTTCTTTCAAATAAACTGTCAAATTTGAAAGATATTAATCAATTTTCAGAAATGACAGATTTTTTTGAAGGCAAGCAATAGCAAAGCTTCCAAAAGTTTTTCTTTGTATCAATTACTTTTTTTGCACCTGTCCTCTAGTTTTTGTAGGAATAATTTCATTAGTCTAAATTTTCTGTTTTTTCCAAGGAGTCCAGGCCAACAGCCTTGCATAAATATGTAGATTTATTAATATTATTGCATGTTTGTGTTGCTTCGCCTCTTTTTTACTGTTATAATTAAAAAAGCTAAAAAATGATATTGGAGGTCATCAAATGAATAAAAAGGTAATACTCGCCTATTCAGGCGGATTGGATACATCAGTAATACTAACATGGCTCAAAGAGGAATTCGGATACGAGGTCATAGCAGCATGCGTAGATGTGGGCCAGCAAGACGATTTTGAAGAAGTCAAGAAGAAGGCAATAGCGACAGGCGCATCCAAGGTGCATGTTCTTGATGTAAAGGAAGAATTCATTTCCGACTTTGTATTCCCCACGCTTAGGGCCGGGGCAATTTACGAGGATGATTATCTTTTGGGTACTTCTTTTGCCCGCCCGCTGATTGCTAAAAAACTGGTTGAACTTGCAGAAGAGGAAGGCGCCTTCGCCATTGCCCATGGAGCAACGGGAAAAGGAAACGACCAGGTTCGTTTCGAAGTCACTGTAAAAGCCCTTAATCCATTTTTGGAAATTATAGCTCCTTGGCGAATGTGGAATCTCAAGTCAAGGGAAGACTGCATAGACTACGCAGACAAGCATAAAATCCCGATTGAGGTCACCAAGGAAAAAATTTACAGCATGGACCAAAACCTATGGCACCTAAGCCATGAAGGCGGCAACTTGGAAAACACATGGAACATACACGACACAGACATGTATCAAATGTGCGCCACTCCCGAGGATGCCCCGGATAAAGCGGAAATGGTTGATATAGATTTTATCAAGGGCGTACCGGTAAAAGTAAACGGATTGGCCCTAAGCCCTGCGGAAATGGTTGAAAAACTAAACGCAATAGGCGGAAAACATGGAGTGGGGGTAATAGACATTGTTGAAAACCGCCTAGTCGGTATGAAGTCGAGGGGGGTTTATGAAACTCCGGGTGGCACAATCCTTTTCAAGGCCCACAAGGCCCTTGAGAAAATTGTGCTGGACAAGGCTACAATGCATTTCAAGCAGAGCCTATCAGAAAAATACGCCGAGCTTGTTTACAATGGAATGTGGTTCTCCCCACTCCGAGAAGCCCTTGATGGTTTCATAGATGTTACTCAAAAGGAAATGGACGGAACCGTAAAGCTTAAGCTTTACAAGGGCAATTGTCTTGTGGTGGCAAGCAAGTCTCCTAACACTCTATACAGCGAGGATTTTGTAACATTTGGAGAAGACGATGTCTACAACCAAAGGGATGCCGACGGCTTCATCAATCTTTTCGCTCTTCCACTTACAATAAAGGCAATATTATCACATGAAAAAAAGGCCAAAGAAGGAAAGGAAATAGAATAATATGAAGCTATGGGGCGGACGATTTTCAAAAGGCACCGCGAAAACTGTAGACCAATTCGGAGCATCTATCGCTTTTGACCAAAAACTTTATAAAGAAGATATAGAAGGAAGCCGGGCACATGCAAGGATGCTTTCTAAAATAGGCGTTCTCTCGCAAAAGGAAGTAGATGAAATAATGAAAGCCCTGAGCGAAATAGAGGAAGCCGCGGACAAAGGCAAGCTTTCTTTCAAAGAGGAATTCGAGGACATACACATGAACATCGAAAGTCTTCTTACCGAAAAAATCGGGTACCCGGGAAAGAAAATTCATACAGCCAGAAGCAGAAACGACCAGGTGGCTGTGGACAACCGCCTCTATCTTAGGTCTCAAGCAAGAGAAATCTGTGGATTAGTCGAGGAATTGTTGAAAACCATACTTCTTTTGTCAGAAAAAAACATTGACGCCATCTTGCCCGGTTTCACTCATCTTCAGCATGCCCAGCCCATCAGGCTTTCTTTCCATCTCATGGCATATTTCGAGATGTTCAAAAGAGACCATGGACGGTTTGCCGATTGCCTTGCCCGCATGGACGTCCTTCCATTGGGATCCGGAGCCATGTCGGGGACAAGCTACCCTACAGACCGCGATTTTCTTGCAGACGAGCTCGGCTTTTCAGAAGTATCATTGAACGCTCTCGATTCAGTAAGCGACCGCGACTATCTGATTGAGTTTCAGTCGGCAGCGTCCATATTGATGATGCATTTCAGCAGATTCTGCGAAGAACTCATCATTTGGAACACTTCCGAATTCGGTTTTGTAGAAATGGACGACGCCTACTCCACCGGAAGCTCTATAATGCCGCAAAAGAAAAACCCGGATGTAGCCGAACTCATCCGCGGAAAAACCGGAAGAGTCTACGGAAACCTTATGGGAATTCTAACCGTCATGAAGAGCCTCCCCTTGGCATACAACAAAGACATGCAGGAAGACAAGGAAGGCATGTTCGATACCGTGGAAACCATCAAGTCTGTGATTCCCATATTCAATGAAATGCTTGCGTCCATAAACTTCAACAAGGAAAAAATGCTGCAGGCGACAAAAATGGGATTCTTAAACGCAACCGATATCGCGGACTATCTTGTAAAGAAGGGACTTCCTTTCCGTAGCGCACACGAAATAGTGGGACGAATGGTGCTGTTTTGCACGGAAAAGAATTGCAAGATAGAGGACCTGAGCCTGGAAGAACTTAAGTCTTTCCACCAGGACATAGAAGATGATTTGATTGAAGTGGCAAAAATAAAAAACTGCACAGACTCAAAAATTTCAGCGGGAGGCACCTCCCATAAAAACGTGCTTCAAATGATAGAAACAAACAAGAAATTTTTAAGTACTCTTTCATAAAGACATAAAGAAAAAAGACGCGATAAGCGTCTTTTTTTTATATCTTTATCATTATTTGTTTTATTGAGATATCCTCTTATAGACAAAATATGAATATACAACAGGTATTCCCACGCCCAGTAATATAAGAGGAAACATTATCCATGAAGGCATATGGTCCCTGACAAGGTTGACTGCTATCATGAGTATTCCCATACCCATGAAACAATATCCTCCAAGGCGGTGGGTCTTCTTCCAGACCGTTTGACTCGCCAAAGTCCAGGGGGTCCTTATTCCAAAAAAATAATTATGCCTTATCTGCCCCATGTAGTTGCCCAAAGTTATAAAGAGCAGACCCACCATAAGAGAGACTATAAGGCCGACATCCAGGTCGACTCCCTTTGAAATCAATATCGATATCCAAACCAGAATGGACATAATCAAGGTTATGAACACCTTTGCGATTTCATAAGCCCTTTTATGCATATGGTATGATTTTCGCTTGGGATCGATTCTTGGCAAAAATACCATCATAAGATAAACCAAAACAGGCAAAGCGGCAAGCAGCAGTATGGACCATTTTGGAGAATAGTCGTTTATGTTTCCGGTCATGTCCCAATGAGTGGGTATTTGGGAGGGGAGTCCCGGATATACTATCACTACTCCAGCAAAAGACATGAGCAATATAAGCAGTATAAATGGATTCATTTTCATTTGATTCAACTCCTTTCCCTAAAATTGTAAAACCATTTTGTCATTTCCTGAAAAGCGGTGGTGTTAAGCGAATATATTATGCTTTGCCCTTCCTTGACCCAGAGAATAAGATTTGCATTTTTAAGCACGCTTAAGTGATGGCTGACAGACGGCTGGCTCATTTCAAACTGCTCTGCTATCTGGCCTGCCGTCATGTCCCCATCATCCAGCAATTCAAGTATTTTTCGCCTGGTTGGATCAGACAAAGCCTTGAAGGTCCTGTTCATTATTTTACCCCCTTTATTTAGACGTTTGTCTATGTGTCTAAATATAAAGCAAGAAGTTTAATTTGTCAATATGAAATATAAAAATAATTTTCACATAAAAAAAAGACCCGGAGATACAAACTCCGAACCTTTTTATATAAAAATCAAAACCGGCGACGACTTACTCTCCCAGGCGGCTGCCCGCCAAGTACCATCAGCGCAA
>Ga0102926_1000237_pt1 | contig 31171 bp, 36 predicted proteins | sample SalPonR1_A_D2_MG_FD_78173 | JGI IMG/M metagenome (GOLD analysis project Ga0102926, IMG submission 78173) | Salt pond soil microbial communities from South San Francisco under conditions of wetland restoration - Salt Pond MetaG R1_A_D2_MG | ecosystem: Environmental > Aquatic > Marine > Intertidal...
ATCGATGGGAACGCCCTTCAAGTATTTGTAAAGTCTACTCCAAAGATGAAATATTTACTTGTTGTCGATCTGTTGAAAATGAAGAAGCTTGTCAAGAATGCGGCTATTTAGGTTATCCTGAAGTCATTAATATTACTAAATTAAAACCTAGTGCATTATTTACAGCTTTAAACTATATGCCATAATGGCTACTGATCAACTTAGAAATCTAAGTTGATCAACCATTTGCCAAGAACCATTTCTTTTTCTTTAATTGCCTCTTCACTATGATCTAAACCACTAATTTCTTTTTCATCTATAATCATTCCATCTCTCATATAAATTACTCGCTGGGATCGAGCAGCAACTTTCACATTATGTGTCACCAAAAGAATTGTAGTACCTTTTTGATGTATCACATTCAGTAAATCTAGTACATCATTAGTGGCCTTAGAATTCAATGCGCCAGTTGGCTCGTCACCAAATAATATTCTAGGTTGATTAATTAATGCTCTACAAATACCTGCTCTTTGTAACTCTCCACCAGATACTTTTGATATTTCTTTGTGAGCAATATGCTCTATTCCAACTTCATGGGTCAAAGTTTCTCCTCTTTCTCTTATGCTACGTTTATTTTCACTTTTGTTTGAATAACCAGGTAAAAGGATGTTATCTAATATATTTAGGTTCTTTAAGAAATGGGGTTGTTGAAAAATAAATCCCATCTTTTTTAACCTTAAATCAGCCATTTTTTTCTCTTTCTCTTCACTAATGACCTGTCCATCAAAGATAACTTTCCCTGATGTTAATTCATCCATACCACTGATATTGTAGAGCAGCGTTGATTTTCCGCAGCCAGAAGGCCCCATAATAGTAACAAACTCTTTGTCATATATTTCTAAATTAATATTTTTTAAAATATTTTGACTTACTGTTTCATCCATTTGAAAACTTTTACTTAAATCGATTGCTTCTAAAATTGTTTTTTTCATACGTTCCTCCTAATTAAACACCTGATTCACTTCAATATTTTTTATACTTTGCGTTACGATTAAAACGACAACACCAATAACTGCCATAAAACCTAATGGTATTTTTAAATAGACCATTATAGGGTTAATAATGAATTCAATTTTTGATGCCCCTAGAAAAGACATTAATAAACTAACTACTGATGCACCAAAAGTATTACCAATAATACTAGCTATTACAATTGCAACCAAGGAAACCATAATAATTCTTAGAATGTATTGAATGATGATATTCTTTTTAGATAAACCAATACTTCTCAGAATACTTATTTCATACTGATCTTTTATTACGATCATCTTTGTAAAAAGTGATGTAATTAAAACCAATAAAGCCAATGCGATGGTAATTGCAAACTTAATAACAGTTGTTACTTGCTTTATTGTTTCTTTAAAAGTTTCTTCAATATACCCTTGAATCCCTGTTACTTTTATAGATGGGAACCTTTGATTTAACTCAATAATTTTCTCGTCTAAGTTCACTGATTTATCAAGATCTATACTTATTGTTTGCCACATAATATGATTTTTACGAATAGGTAAAATGCCCTTTGCAGTCTTACCGCCATTTGTAATATCCTGATATATTCCACTTACTTTAATATTTGTTTCTTCTCCATTACTATTAATCGTTATAATATCATCCACATCTACCGCTAGACTGTCAGCATTTAATTTAGATAATGCAATTTCATTTTGTTGATTTGGCATTTTTCCTTTCAAAAGCTTTATTGGAAAATCATTAAAATCACCGACTTCTATATTAAGACCTTCGTAGTATCCTTCGTTATTGAGTACTTCATATTGACTTGTTACATAGCCAGATGTTTTTTTAATGTCAGGATCTTGCCCTAAGGTTTTTAAAACTTCTTGATAATAACTGTACCCGTCTTCAGTATTTTGAATATCAACTCTAATATCACTTTCGCCAATACCCATATATGCAGTAAAACTTGAATCACTTAGAGTCGTTAAAAAGTTAAAGGGTATTAAAACAATTAATAGACAAATTACTAAAATAAGTACTAAGAGAGCGTACATTTTACTTCTCATGAATACGTCTTTCATCGCTAAAAAAGCATTTGTTGGTAATTTACTAAAAAACTTTAATGATGATGCAGACCACAATTTATTACCTTGACTACCATTGGTTTTGGCCATTTGCAAAGTCGCCACTGGACTTACTTTTTTAAATCGATTAATGATTAATCCACAAAAGAGGATCATCATAAACATTATAAGAATACTACCGATTAGTGGAAAAACATATGACAATACGCTAGGTATGCTACTCCCCATATAAAGTGATATATTTCGGGTTAAAATCGGATTAATATAAAAAGATAATATATATCCTAATATTGTTGCCAAAATAGATATTATTACATATTTAAAGTGATATATCCTTTTAATAAAACTGTATTGAAAGCCTATGGTTTTCATAGAACCTATAGACTCAAAATCTTCTTCCATTGTTGTTATTATTGAAAACCTGATACAAAGCAGCGCAATGGCCATCAATAGTAAACTTACAAAAATAATTACTACAGCTATGATCCCATCGCTTAAAGCATTCATAATTTTAAATAATGAGCTATCAACCATTGGTCCTTTACTCGGTAATGAGGCATCAACATACTGCTTTTTAAAAACTTCAATTTTTTCAGTATCAGTTAGCATAAACTCAATTAAATACTCTACATTGTCATTATTTTCTTCTAGAATTGCATAATCTAATGGATTAATTAAAAACCTTTTAGAAGAAATAATCGGTGCATTCATTTGAGCATCTCTTAAAAAGTATTGGATCTCAAAATCTTTTCTATTATCACCTTTTTGAACTGTAACAATATCCCCTACTTTTAAGTTCATTCGCTCCTTATAATAAACAGGTACACCAATATGATTTTCTTGAATTGCCACACTATTGTTCTCTGTATCTAAAAGAAAATCAAAGGATTTATTTTGTTTAACAAAACTTAAATCCATAATGCTGGTATTCAACTTTTCCCCATTAAATGAAATTTCTTGATTGTTGATCGATAGCATTTTAGATAACTGATAATCTTTCACATATGAATTTTCAATTGTAAAAGCCTTAACTGATTCTTCATCAATAGTGCCAGCATGCATCTGAACAACATGGGGCACTTCTGATTTTTCAAAAAACTCATTAACTGATGCGTATAACTCATGAATCATAAATGTTCCACTTGAAACCAATACTACAGATAAAGTCATAAAGAAAAATAAAATAGATAAAATAATATAATTCCTTTTAACATCTTTTTTAAAAATTTTTACTAACATTTAACACAACCTTTCCAACAAATAATCATTTACCTTTTGTTAATTTAAATTTATTATAGTATAGTGAAATTAGAGATTCATTAGTACAGGATTAATTATTAATTGAAAGGACATTAAATGCGCAAGTTTATAAAAAATAATATTAGAAAGTTTCTAGTTGGAAAAGAACAAATCTTTAAATTTATTTCTCATAAAGATGAACCCCTTGATTATAGTTCATTAAAAAAATTAGAAAAAACAAACTTATATATTCATATACCTTTTTGTAAAAGTATGTGTCCCTATTGTCCTTATAATAGAGTGCTTTTTCAAGAAGATAAGTTAGAAAGATATTTCCTAGCTCTTCACAATGAAATTGATTTATATCATGATATGATGGGACCCATACAAGTTGAATCAATCTATATCGGTGGTGGGACACCTACCAATGCAATTGATTATCTTGGTTCACTAATAGCCCATATTAAAGAGAAGTTTAATTTTACAGGAAATTTAGCAATAGAAACAACAGTAGCAGATATAAACAAAGAAAATTTAGATAAATTAAAACTTTTAGGTGTCAATCTTTTAAGTATCGGTGTACAAAGTTTTAACGATCACTATTTAAAGCTACTTGGTAGAAACTATCCTTCAACGATGATTACTAACGCAGTAAAACTAATTGATACTTATGATTTCGAAACTGTTAATATAGATTTGATGTTTGCTTTTCCTAATCAAAATGAAGACCAATTACTTGCCGACTTAAACAAAGCAAACCAGATGCCTGTTGATCAAATAACAGTTTATCCATTATTTACTTTTCCTTATGCTTCAGTAGGCAATTACTTAAAACTTAATAAAATCAAAACACCTAATTTCTTTAAAAGAAAAAGATTCTACAAAACTATTCTAGATTTTTTCAAAGAACACCGTTATGAAATGGCTTCTGTATGGGGATTCAAAAAACCCACAAATAGTTCTTTAAAATATTCTTCCGTTACAAGGAATCAATATATTGGATTTGGCGCTGGAGCAGGTTCTAGATTAGAAAATGTTTTTTATTTCAATACTTTCTCATTAGAAAGTTATCAAGATGCGCTATTAAAGGAGAAGGCGTTACCTATTAGTATTCATTTGAAAATCACTAAAAAATTATCAAATTATTATTGGTTTTACTGGAAGCTTTATGAAACAAATTTTCTAATGGATGATTTTAATGATTATTCAGATTTTAAGATGCGGTCGCTACTGAATATTTTTAAACTGTTAAGTTTCATTAAGGAAAAGAATCATAGAATCTATTTAACAGACAGCGGATCCTTTTGGATTCACCTGGTGCAAAATATTTTTGTTCTAGACTATATAAATAATGTATGGACTATCATGAAGCAAGAGGCTTTTCCTAAAAAAATTGATATTTAAACTAAAAATAACTGAAACAGGAGATACTCTCCTATTTCAGTTATTTTTTACCAACTATATTTTTCTTTTTTTATATAAACGTCATACAATTCTTCAAGTGCTTTTTTTCTTTCATCACTTATTACTTCTCCAGAAGCTTCTAAATTGTGTTCTAATTGTTCGATATTTTTTGCACCAGGTATAATGGTTGTCACTTCATCAAAAGATAGAATAAACTTCAATGCTTGATGAATTAAGTCATCTGTACCAACAACATTTTTAATTTGTCGTATCAAATAACTTCTCAACTGCTTATCTTCTTTAGTCCATCGGTCTCTAATACCAGAAAACTCGCTATTTTCATCGTATTTACCTGTTAACCATCCAGAATCTAATGGTACTTTTACAATAATACTGATACCTTTTTCATTAGCCATTTTAAAAGCTTTCTTAGGTTCTTGATATAATAAGTTGAACATGACTTCAATTACTTGAATATCTGTGTGATTCATAGCTGTAATCATTTCCTTTGATGAATCTACAGACACACCATAATTCTTAATTTTGCCTTTTTCTTTTAATACTGCTAACTTTTCAAAATGCTCTGTCTTCCCTTCTAAAATCTCTTGAGAAGGATTATGGAGTATCAATGAATCAAGATAGTTTGTTTTTAACCGCTCTAGAGTGAAGTCAACGGATGTTTCTATTTTATCTGAATCAAAATCTTCTTCACCATTTTCCCAATGTCCAAACTTACTGTTTATATAAACATGCTTACGAATACCTAGTTCACTAATGGCACGTCCAAGTACTTTTTCACTATTACCACCACCATAATTCGGTGCCGTATCAAAAAAATTACAACCTTTATTGTATGCTCTTTCTATTATTCCAATGGATTCCTCTATTGTCGGGCCATGCCAAGTATCTTTATTACCAAGTTGCCATGTACCTAAGCCAACTTCTGAAACTAGTTCTTTATTTTCTCCAAATTCTCTTTCTCTCATGTTTACCTCCATATTCTTTCTTAAATTTAGTATATAGGAATACTTCATTAAAGAGTAGAAGCCTTTCAAGTTTCAGAATATTTTCTAGAAAATGAGTTAGAATTTCAAACATTTTAATAAAAAAACAGGTAGAAAATTAATTCTTCCTGTTTTAAAGACTATCTTACTGGAACAACAACGGCTGGTTTCTTGATAACATAAAAACCATAACCAATAGTGAACCAAACGAATAAAATTCCCCATTCAATCAGCGATAATGCTGATGGTAGTCCTGGTAAAGCAGTTATAATTAATAAACTTGTCATAATAACTGCTGTATAGCCAATTAAATTTGGATATTTCACACGATAAGGTCGTTCTAAATCCGGTTCTTTCTTTCTTAAAGATAAAAAGGATAATGCTACCATTAGATAAGCGAATATTACTGTAATACTGCCAGAATTAACTAACCAAGTTAACATCGGCTTTCCTAATAATGGTGCAGCCGTTGATAACCCACCAACTAAGAGTATAGCATTGGATGGTGTTTTGTATTTTGGATGGGTCTTTCCTAGAAAGCTTGGTAACTGATTCTTCTTTGCTAAGGCTTGAATCGCTCTAGAACCTCCTATGAAAAATGAATTCCAACTAGTAATGATACCGCCTATACCAGCAATAATAAGAAATTTACTTGCAATTTTACTACCACCAAAAACATAATACATAGCATCCGCTGTTACTAAATTTGATGACATAATCTGACTTTCATTTAATGTAACAGAAGTGGCAAAAATAATTCCAATGTACCAAATTAAAGCCATCACAACTGATAAAACTAATAAACTGCCGATTTTCTTACTCTCAACATTCATTTCAGATGCTGCTTGTGGAATAACATCAAATCCAAGAAACATAAAGGGTGTCATAATTGCAACTGATAAAACACCTTTCCCGCCATTTAGAAATAAAGGTGACATATTTGTATAATCCCCTTGCATAATACCACCAGAAATTAATGAGACACCTGCTACAACTATAAATACGGTCACCAAGCTTTGAATTGCTGCTAGGTTTTTACCACCAAAATAATTTACCACTGTAATAATTATTGAACTGCCAACACCTAACATTAGCCATGTACTTTGAACAGCATATCCATTAATTTGGTAAAGGTTCACACCAAAATTTTCAATTTCAAGTAAATGTTGGATAACTGATGGAAAAGCAACAGTCTCAAAAGCTACCACTGAAATATAACCCAAAATGATAGCCCATGTACTCATAAAAGAAGCCATTTTACCCAAACCCTTTTGAGTGAAAATTGTGATGCCACCATTTTCTGGAAATGTTGATGTGAGTTCAGCATACGTTAAACTAATTGTTAAGATCATCAATCCACCTAATGCAAAAGCTATTATCGATCCTAAAGAACCCCCAATTTCTAACCAAGCACCTGTTAATACTACCCATCCCCATCCAATCATTGCACCAAAAGCTAATGCTAAAATATCACGAGATGAAAAAACCTTGTCTAAATTCTGTTCTTTTTCCATTAATCCCTCCCCCTGAGACATATACAAACGATTAAATTATATACATATTTTTATATTCATTTAAAAAATATGCAAAAAAATATAATATCTAAATTCATTTATATCAAATAAATCTAATAAAATCCAACATATTACATTATGTTAATTACTTAGTGAATTAGTCTGAATTTAGAATTTAATTTTCTTAAATACTTCTATTTTTAGATATTATTTATGATAAAATATTTATTGAAAGATCTTTCAGGGGGGGAAAATAAAAATGGACTATTTTAAAAAAATTATAAGAACATATGACGGCTTACCAAAAGAAGTATATGTTATTGCAATCGCAAGATTTATTAACGCAGTTGGGCTTTTTATTTTTCCGCTTTTAACTTTACTTTTAACTAAAAAAATAGGGTTAAATGAAGCTGAAACTGGCTTTTGGATTGCTGTTTCTGGGTTTTCGTCTATACCGATGAGTATCCTCGGTGGTAAATTAACAGATGTTTTTGGTCGTAAAAAGTTAGTGATTTATCCTAACATTATTGCAACGATTCTTTATGGTACATGCGCATTCATTGAGCCAAGTATGCTTATGGTCTATCTCATCATAGGCGCCGGATCAATACTGCATTCAAGTTGGCCAGCAATGAACTCTCTAATTGCGGATATTACGACACCAGCTAATCGAAATGAAAGTTTTTCCTTGGCTTATCTTGGAAATAACTTAGGTTTTGCAGTAGGTCCATTTATTGGCGGATTATTATTTAAGAACCATCTGAAATTGTTTTTTTTAATCGATGCTGGAACTACATTTTTATCTACCATTTTAATCATTATTTTTATAAAAGAAACACTTTTCAAAGCAGAAGAAGAAACAGATCGTATTTTAGAGAAGTCAGTTACTGGTACAGCTCTCAGTATTCTAGTCAAAAGACCAATCATACTAATATTTTCTTTTTTATTGCTAGGTTATCATTTTGTATATGCTCAATGGAGTTTCTTAATGCCAATTCATTTAGAAAGCTTATTCGTTGATGAAGGGGCAAAATTATTTGGCACTTTTGCAAGTTTAAATGGAGTTGTCGTAATAATTTTTACACCTATCATTACTACTAGTTTTTCTAAATTATCTAATCTAAAGAGAACTGTCATTGCCGGTTTATTTTATTCTATTGGCTTTGGACTTCTAGGATTTATCGAAATAAAGTTTGCATTCTTTATGAGTGTTGTTATTTTTACCTTAGGCGAAATTTTATTAGTTATTTCCACGATGCCTTTTTTATCAAATCATACGCCTGTCTCTCATAGAGGGCGTATTAATTCAATAGTAAATATTATTATGGGTATCGGACACATGGGGGGGCCAATTATCGTTGGAAATCTCTTGAATTATATTACAATTGCCACTACTTGGAAACTTGTTGGCTTAGTAGCCTTTATTTCAGCAATTTTCTTATATATTCTAGATTTCTTTGACACTAAAAAGCAAAAAAATATAAAAGCAAATGTTTAATCATCCTTTAATAATGATTACTCATTTGCTTTTTTTATCATATAATATTGATTGTATTCTTCAATACTTCTAAATTGTTCATTTACTTCATATCTATTGCCTTGAAGGGATAAAAAATCACCTTTATTTCGCTTTACTCTTGCAAAACTCATTATTCTATTTTCCCCTATAAAAACGAGTTGTTGATACCCTTCATGAAAATCTTCACCAGAAAAAAGGATTTCACCAAATAAATAATCTGAAAAAGTCTCATAATTATACCACTTTTGGCCAATGATTTTGTGTTTGGCATCACTTGTTAAATAAGGTCCAATGATATAGAAAGAATCAATTGAATCATCGAGATAATCATTAAAATCTATAGATTCTTCATCGTTTTTTTGTAAATCTATAAGATAATTCAAAACCTGTTGATTAATTTCTTGATCAATTGTATAGCGACTGAATTCATAATACTCTATTAAAAGAAAAATAGATATAATTATTAAAATAACTATACTAGTAATAGCTTTAAGTTTAAGAATTTTTCTTACTTTTTCAATGCTCAAATTTAAAATTTCCCTTCCATAAAGAAGCTTTGATTAATTACATATAAACCACACTTTTGATATAATTTTTTTGCAGCTTTATTTTCAGTATAAACCCTTATACAATCAATTTCGAGTTCATCTTTTATTTCAACTATTTTTTTTATAAGTGCTGTTGCAATACCTTGTCTTCTAAAATTTGCTGATACCCACAGCTCATCAATGTATAATATACCCATTGGCCATTTTCCAATTTTTGGTATATAAATACCATGAATCCACCCCACAAATTGATCGCCTATCAAGGCAGCATATACAAAGAAATCATCTTTTTTTAATTCTTTTAAGATTCTTAAATCAATTTTTGTTTTAGAAACTTCTTTTTCCTTTTCGCTTCTTTCTTTTCCATTCAATCGTAAGTAAACGAGATCATCATACAAATGATAATTGTCCTTTGTAACTTTAACAATTTCAAATGATTGATTCATAATATTCCCTCCTTTTACTCATAGGTCGAACAAGGTGATTCATTGACAGTAATACCGTTCGCCAAAAAAGCATCTAATAATGATTCAATTAATCTAATGAGATTAATCGCTCGCTCTTCATCTTTCATATAATCTTGTACTAGAAAAGTAATTTGACTTTCACTACTTTGATTTTTTTTATTTTCTTTCCCTTCAACACGCTTAATTTCAATTTTTAACTGTTCATCATTTTTAATTAGTTCACGAATATTACTATAATTCAATATACTTTTAACAAGTTCTTCACTACTACCCTTAACAATCCATTCTTCATCAAAATCAGGATCGCCTGTAGCAATATCCTGTCCACCTAAAGTTTTAGCAATATTTGAAAAAATTGTTTTCTTATAAATTGTTAAATCAAAACCTTTTTTATTAATAAAAGGGGCTCTTAATCTAGTGTATATGATTGGAACATTGCCTGCTTGAATTGAGTAATCATCTAAATAATAGCACCAAGATTCATGAGTATATTTGATACAACTAGTTTTAAACATTTTTCCTTTTTTGAACTCTCCATTTGTATTTATAGCAATTCTTTGCAATATTTCATCTCTTGATGGTCCTAAAAGTCCCATAAAAACCTCCTAGTAAATTTATTTTAAACCAAATTGTAACTCCACCACGTTCTTCTTAGAGCGTGGTTTATGCCACTCATAATACACTTCTCTCATTTCATTTGTTAAGATTTCATTCTTTTCTTCAGCTTCATTTAAAACTTCAGGAATCCCCTTTATTAAAATCTGATTAATTGTGCCATCAAATTTTTTAGCCACACATTTAAAAGTTTCATACTCTTTTATTTCAAATGAACCGCTATAGTTATTACATTTTGAAACAGGTATACAAATTTCATGTTCAAAAACTTTGTCTAATGAGCCATCTCTTCCATAGCTAATAAAAGTGGGTTTCCCAAGGATTTCTAAATTATTTTCTTCAATAGAAGCAAGCATTTTAGGATATATTAGCTCCGAAAACTTAAATATTTCCCTGATCTTTAACTCTCTTTTAGCAACTATTGCTGTAAATTTTTCTACGTTTTTAATCATATTTAACTCCCTTACTTAATAATTCACTTTTTTTCATATAGATATAAAGTAAAAGCTTTATCAGATTCAGGCTTAAACTCATCTATCTTTTTAAAACCATGTTTTTCATAAAAATAATGATTCCTGTAATTCTTATAAGGTGTGTCGAGGGTCCATCTCCCAGCTTGGTTAAATGTTTTATTAAGAAAATACATTGCTTCACTACCAACACCTTGGTTTTGAAATATTGGATCGATAAATAGTGCTCCTAAATGAAAGTGACCATTATCTTTATCATATATTTTCATGGCCCCTACTATTTGATCATCAAATAAAATCTTATAATAGTTCCCATCATTAATCTTTTCCTCATGCCATTGGATACCTTCAATACCTGGTGGCATTGATCCATATTTTTCCAAGTCAGCTTTAAAAGCTTTAACAGCAATATTTTTTACGATTTCAAGATCATTTTTACTAACTAACTTAAACTCAATCATAATTCATCACCTATCTTATAATACTCTATTCCAAGCTGAAAATATACTTTTTAAACTCACCACTTTCAACCGGTTTCTTGTAAGAAAAAAATGTTAACCCTTTGACTTCTTCTTTTTGATTATTATTAATCAATGTACCATTGTAATAAGTGGTCCCTGTATCTGTTGATAATTCAATTGGCATTGGTGCCATTAAATCAATAATTATTGCATCATAGTTCTTATCAATAGTAATAAGTGGAATAAGTTCATCATCAATAATATTAAGTATTTTAGTATTAGTAGCATTTGATGAAGGATATTCCTTTTCTTGTTCAATTACTTTAAATATTTTGTTTTCTCTGCGATACATCAATATAAACTCATTTTTTGTATCTATTTTAGTAAAGATAATATTGAAGCTCTCCATAAAACCTTCATTATTAATAGCTACATTAAAATCTTCAATGTAAAGTTCCTCTAACTTAAACTTTGATTCTATAATGATTCTTTCGAAGGAAATATCATTAAATGTTGTTTTACTAATCTTCTTTACTAATTCTTCCTTCTCTCTCATATTTAAGTCAGATGTACTACAAGCCACTAATAAAAATGCTAATATAGCTAAAAAAATTAGAACACCCTTTTTCCTATGTTTGGTCATTTAATCCCCCCAAAAAATAAATCAATTGTTTCTTATATCTATTTTATCCTTTATCCGATAAGTATTAAAGGTGTTTTTATTTTTTCTCATTAAAAGATGTAGTTTTGATTCTTTAAAGTCTAAACTTCTTAATCGAATGAACCATTCCATAGGCGGATAATACAATTGGACATAAAAATAGTTAATATATTCTAAGGCTGCGAAGGCTAATACAACCCAATTAAATATGAGATAATTCATAGGTCTATGGTATTGCATGAATATATTCATAAAGAAAGGAATTAACCATAACATAATGTTTAAGTTTTTTATATCTCTAAATGCTAAACATATAAGTCCATAATCTTTTTCTCTTTTGATGTATTTGTTCCTGATACAAAACCAAAAATAACTGCCTTCTAAAAGAAAAAGAACTAAAACAGTAATTGATAAGTAATCCACTAAATAAAAATCAAACTCAAATTTTTTATGGTATATATTGAAAGCAATCACAAACGATACTGCAGCAAAAAATTCACCATACATTAACTTATTAATCTTTTTAATCAATTTTTTTCTTTCCATAATAATCACTTCCAAATTTATATCTTTTATTAAGTTGATCCCCATAAAAACGTCCTATTATATCTAAAATAGAATGTATATTCATAACTGCAATATAGGTACATCATTGATGATAAATGACTGGCAGTAGATAGAAGATCTGACAATCAACTAATAGTCCAAATAATACGAATGCTGTGTTTTTACATGAACATTAAATGTATAATACTAGAATACCAAAAGGTAATCATCTTAATAGAATTATTAATGAATAATACAGCTTATCTTTTTAAATACTTATCCATAACTCACTAAATTAATTTTTCATAAGATTTATTCAAAGTAAGCCTGTAGAATATGAAATATACACTATAAAATATGATAAATATTTTAAAACTTGGCCAAAAGATGTTTTTATAGTTCATACCTGAAACATGTGGATTTAACAGCAAAAATTTCAACATAATCAACGCTACAACTGAATGGATTGTTCCAATGACTAAGGGACAGTAATAAAATGTTTTCGTAAAGTTTTTAATAAATGACTTTATTTGGTTTTCTTTAAACCCAATCTGTCTCAAAGTAATGAAGCTATCCTGATCTTCTTTCATACTATTAATAACTTTTATATACAAAATACTAGCAGAAGAGAAAATGAAAATTATACCTATTATCACACTTATAAATACAATCACTTTCAATACTAAAAGTATAGTCAATTGATCGAGTATGACAGAAATTTCAGTATAAGATTTTAAATCTAGTCTTTCATTTATTTCAATTATTTTTTCGAGATTTGTTATTGGATTACTAAACTTAAGACCTCTACTAATGACTTGATTGCCTTGATAATTGTTATATTTTTCACTATCCATTACATACACTTTCCCTAATGGATATCTATTAAGCAAAGATCTATCCATTGAACTAACAATATTAAAAACTTCTCCATTAATATGCAATGCTTCCTCAGGCATTTGCATTCTGCCATTTTCAAGGAAATATGCAACTAGGGATTTTCCGTCGACATCTATATTTTCGAAATTATCTTCACTAATAACATATTGTCCTTCATCAATTTTCTTTAATTCAAAGAAATCATTAGAAATAATTACATCTCTACTTTCTTTAATTAAATCTTGTATAGAATGATCCTTTTCGACCTCCTCTGTCACATAATTGACTTGGTACGGATTTTCAACCTCATTGAAAGCAACTAGTTGAATGTTTAAACCATTTGTAATACCGATAGCAGTTAATGCAACAGCTATTAATAATGTGATCAGTGCAATGATCTTATAACTGCTTCTTAATCTATGTGAGATTCTTCTTAACCATATGATACTCCCTTTTTTGTAAACTAACTCTTTATTTTTTGTTAATCGCCATAAGCCAGCACTTATAAAGTTTCTATAAACTAAAAACGTACCAATGATACATAGAAATAGGGTAATGGGTACGGCATAAATAAACCAATGAATGGTCTTAACTCCTATAATCCCAATAAAATAACCTAATAAAATAAGAAATACACCAATATATCCTAATTTAAAGGAATTTATATTACTCACTTCACCAATGTTTCTTTTCTTAAATAATCCCAAAAGTGAACTCTTGTATACTTGATAAAAAATAAAGAGACTACTTAATAAAATAAGGATTAAATAAACAGATACTGTCCAAAAGATACTTTCTGAACTAATTGTAACACCAATAATAGCTGATAAGTCTAAGTACTTCATTAATAGCATCATAGTGAATTTGCTAAAAAAAACACCAAATGCAATACCTGTAACTATCCCTAATATGCCTATTATGAGGTTTTCAACAACTAAAATTAGAGCAATTCTTGTCTTCTTTAAACCAAATAACGAATAAAGTGCAATTTCTTTTGAACGATTTCTTATAAAGTAATTCGTACAGTAATTCATAAACATAACTGAAAACAAACCAACAATTATTGCAGACGATCTAAAGGTTTGAAGAATCTGTTCAAAAGCAGATATAATCATTAATAAATCTTTATTGGTAGGAATCGATATAAATATATAAACAACCGCTATGTTTATTACTAAGGCTAAATAATAGAACAAATAAGTTGATAGGTTCCTTCTTATATTACTTTTGACTAGTCTAAGCATTTATTCACCTCCTAGGAAACTAAGGGATTGAATAAGCGCATTATGAAATGCCTTTCGACTACTCGTTTTATTTATTTCTGAAAATACCTTGCCATCTTTCAATATAAGCACTCGATCAGTAAAACTTGCAACATAAGGATCGTGAGTAACCATGATCGTTGTTAGATTTCTTTCTTGATTTAATGTCTTTATAACATTTAAAAAATCTGTAGCAGACTTTGAGTCTAAATTACCAGTTGGTTCATCTGCTAATAACAGTTTAGGATTTTTAAGAATAGCTCTAGCAGCTCCCGTTCTTTGTTTTTCACCACCTGATAACTCATAAGGATATTTATCCAATAAACTACAAATGCCAAGTTTTTTTGTAATCAATTGCATTTCCTCTATGTCTATAGCACCTTTTATCATTCCAGGTAATAGTATATTCTCTTCGATAGTCATATTATTGACTAGGTTATAATCTTGAAAGATAAATCCTAAATAATCACTCCTATAATCAGCTTTTTTATCTCTACTTAATTTTGTAATTTCATTTTGATCAATAATAAGTTTACCTTCTGTTGGTTCATCAATAGTAGCTAAAATATTCAGTAAAGTTGTTTTACCAGCACCCGATGGACCCATAATCCCAACAAACTCACCTTCATTCATTCTTAAATTAATTCCTCGTAATGCTAAGAATCTTTTTCTAGTAACATACTCTTTTTTAATATTGTTTAATTCTACATACATTTTTATCACTCCTTGTATTTCAATATTACCTTAGAAACACATTAAAAAAAATCGATTAGTCTAACATATTCTATTCCTATCTTACACTTCTGTAAGATAATAAAGATCCTTCGATTCATTTATATAAAGAGCGACCTTTGTTCCGACTTTAATAGTTGATTCAATACTACAACCAACCTCAAGATAATCAAATATTTTTTTCGCTATGTAGAGACCAATGCCCGTTCCTTTATAATATCGATTTGTCTGGTCATATGAAAAACCTTTTTCAAAAATACGATGTAAGTAGCCCTTAGGAATACCGCAGCCATTATCTATTATAATAATATGCTTTTTTTGAATCATTTTATCAGTAGTAATAATAATTTCACCTGATCTATCAGTATATTTTAATGCATTGTTTAAAATTTGTGAAAATGCAAATTCAAACCATTTTTGATCAGTTATTATGTCATAGTCTTCAAAGGATAAAGTTAAAGTTATTTTCTTTTCAATAAAAAAGGTTTGATATTTTCTGATTACATTTTTTATTAACTTATTAATTGAATATTCATTTAATATTAAATCGTTTTGGATATCTGTTATTCTAGAAAGATAGAGCAATTTTTCAATAATTTCTTCTAATCTGAAAATTTCTTTCTTAATACTCTTCGTTGGATCAGATAACTTAATAGCAGCTACCGGTGTTTTTAAATCGTGAATATAACCATATATTATGTCATAGACTTCATCATTAGATGTCTCAAGTGTTTTTACTTGTTTCATTAATCTCACATTTTCTAATTTTAAAATTTTAATATAGTCTTTTACTAGATGATGGGTATTTCTTTCTAATTGATTAGCAAACAACAAGTGCTTATAGAGTATATATATAAGAAACCCCATAGCTTCTATAGCTACTAAATACATCATTTCTGCGAAATTGATCTGATTAAAAGCAACTGAAATATTCATATAAAATTGCTGAATAATTATGAATCCTACAAAGAACATTATCTCTGTTTTGAAACTCTTAAAAACTTTCATTTAAGTAATAACCAATACCTTTCTTAGTCAATATCAAATCTTTTATTTGATAATCTGATAACTTCTTTCTTAAGCGATTAATGTTTACACTTAAAGTATTATCATCAACAAAAGCGTCTGATTGCCATAATCGATGCATTAACTCACTTCTTTCATGAATTCTATTGGGATCATTAAAAAATGATTCAAGAATAACCATTTCATTTTTAGTAAGTTCAATTATTTCATCCCCATTAATCAATTGACTCATACTTAATTGAAGCTTTAAACTCTCATAAGTTAAAAGATTTAAACTAGAATCTTTATAAGCATAATTTCTTCTTAATAAAGCTTTAATTTTTGCCACCAAAACTTCCATATAAAAAGGTTTAACAATATAATCGTCTGCTCCTAAATCCATAGCCATAATTTGATCCATTGATGAATCTCTCGCTGAAATCATCATTATAGGTACTTTACTCAGTTTTCTAATACACTTGCACCAATGAAATCCGTCATAATATGGCAAGTTTATATCAATCATAACTAAATCTGGGGAGTCACTGATAAATATTTCTTCAACATTTTTAAAGTCCTTAATTTGAGTAATCTTATAATCCCAATCTTCTAACTTATTTTTTATTTTATCTCGAATGGATTGATCATCCTCAATTAGTAATATTTTATACATATATTCCTTTCACAAATTTATAACTCATTAAAATAATTCTCTAAATACTTTTTTTGTATTTTTATGTGATCGGCTCCCATCATAATGAATAAACGGTCATATTCCTGTAATTTCTCTTTAATTAATCTAACTGAGTATTCATCGCGAAAAGATAAAACATCAGTATAAATACTATTGATAATACCGGTTTCTTTATAGACAATTTCATAAGCATTAATACTTTTCCAGTTTTTATTGCTAACTTTAAATCCAAAATGTGGTTCTAATAATTCAACAATTTCATTTACATCCACTGTTTTAGAATCATTTATTGATTGATACTTTTTCAGAAAATTTTTCATATAACCAAAAAAATCAATTGATTTATTTTCACTTTCTCTTTGCATTTGATTGATTTGCCTTAACATATACATGGCTAAAATATCTGTAGACTTATACATGTTTTTCAATGATTTCATTTGCTCTTCTATAGACTCTTCGATACTTGATACTGGAATATTGTCTTGTTTAGAAAGATAAGTAACATACGCTACTTCAAATCTAGTGAAAGCTTTTTTTATATCATCAAACATTTCGTGATTTGGATCATTTGAATGAATGCCACTAAACCAAAACAATGATTTGTTTTAGCTTCTAACACTAAATTTTTTTCTTTATAATGATCATATGGTTCTTTCTTAATTGAAAAGATTGCTATGATTATAACTAGACTTATTAATAAAAGAATAATTTTTTTCATTTAAATCTCCGGTCTTCTCTTTTTTTATTATTATAATGCAGCAATCTTAAAATTCTCTTAAAATATGATTAAAATCTCTAAATATATTTAAGATTCTTTATTGTTATTTTTCTGCAAATGTTTTTTATAAAGAAACAAAGCTAAAAATCCGCCAACAATTGCTGGTATATAATCCATATTTCTTACCTCCTACAATAATAACAGTTACTCAAAAAAGTTTAATGAATAATTATATTTTCTAAAGTTCTAATAAATTTCCGTTTATAAAACATTTCACCATGCCCAGGATAAAATAACTTCGGATTTTTTTCTTTAATTTTAATCCAAGATTTTATTAACTCTTCTTCATCATTTGCAAAAGGTGGATAGACTGAGTTACCGATATTAAAAAAGGTATCGCCGCAAAAAAGATGTTCATCGTTCAGTAATACACAAATTGATCCAATTGTATGTCCTGGTGTGTATATTACTTTGCCATCAATACCCAATATACTTAAATCATAGATATCATCTACAAGAATATCAGCTTCAACGCCTGTAAAAGCACCAGACATAAACGTGTTTGCAATTTTAGATGTAATCTTTGAAAGTGTCATTGTTCCCTTTGGAAAATTAGATTTTCCACTTGCTAGAAGTTCATAAGCCTTTTGATGTACCATAACTGGTGCATTTGTTAAATATTTAAGAGCACTTAAACTCCCAACATGATCATAGTGTACATGGGTGACAATGATTAACTTAATATCCGCTAATTGAGCACCATTTATTTCTAATGCCTTTTTTAATGTTTCTTCTTTTTCTTTAACTCCGGCATCCACTAAAATATATCCTTCTCTTGACGGTATTAAATATGCATTTGATGGCCCCATTTTTACTTGTATAATATTATTCTCCATCTAAATCACCATTATACTCTTCTCTCATACTTTTTAAGATTAACTTTATCTCTTGTAAATCTGTTTCAATACGATCAATTTGTGATTCACTTTGAATTTTTTTATAAAGAAAAATAATACCCAATACTATTAATGCAAACATACCTAAATAGAAAACCAGACCTACAACACCAAAAACAAAGGGTATAAGATCAAATAGAAAATTACCATGAAAATTCATATATACCTACCTTTCATTTGAACAACCAATATTTTTCTCTAATTCTATCTTACAATTTTATAATAATCAAATATTTTTAATCTTTATTATATATATGTCTCTATAACATTACTTACTTTTTAGCAATAAAAAACTGTCATTAAGTCAGTTTTAACTTACGCGTTTATTTAACTTATTAACAGTAATTTTGTCTTTTTAATTAGTCAGACCACCGTTCTAGTTTAGGTATACTTCGAGTCAATAGCCTGGCTAATATTTTAGGTGTTCCTTGTTCGTTCATTTTTAATATACAAAATTTTTGCATTTCTTCAGGGGTATCAATAGCATCATTCAAAAACTTTCCATCATTATAACAATATGAACAATATTTTTCACTTCTTGTTCTATCTCTTTCAAAACCACCACCATCTGGATCTTTACTCATGGGCATACCACAACTCTGACAAAACTTATTTTTCTTCACAGCAAACACCTCCAGAAATAAATTTTATTTACTCAATTTTTCTGAGTATTTTTCGATCGCTCTTTCAATAACATCTTCAGGCATATAGGTGACTTCATGGATTTTTTCAACAATATAGCCCTCTTTATAAAGACGATAAGCTACAAATGCCATAGACTCTCCTACTTCAATCATGTTATGATCATAATCATAAAACCGTATGACACGTTGTTGCCATGGCTGTTTCTTTAGTTCGTGAACTAACTCAATATTATTTTCTTCTAACTTTTCAACAAAAGCTTCAATTGCATCATGTTCAAAATATAGTTCAAAATTATTAGTTTTACGGATTATTGGCTTATGATCAATCAATTTTTTAAAATGTTCTTTTTGATGCAATGCAAATCCACCTTCAAAGGTAATATTTTCACCATAATCCATAATTACTTTCTGTTCTAAGATTTCTTCATAAAATTTTCTTGACTTTTCAATATCTTCTACGATTACTAATGAACAAATATATTCCATTTCCCCTCCTTATGTCTTAAAGAATAAGATAATAACAACTTAGTAATTTTTAAAATTAATGCCTAATAATTTTATACCCATTTTTAAATGTTTTATTCTACTTATCTTTCAATCACATCATCTGACTCTGTTTATATTTTTGTTACCAGCCTAAGTGAATATTTCAATTAAATATTCACTTAGGCATAAAAAAATTCCTTCTTTGATTTTAGACTTAATTTATTATACTTTTATACAAAAGTAATGTCAAGTAATAGGAAGCTTTTCAAAATATTTTGTGGATCGAACTAGTAATTATTTCTTGATTGTTTTAATCCCAAATATATAAATAAGCTTTAAGAAATGTTCTTTTTTTGTATATTATAGCTTTTTAAATAATAATTGATCATTCGTTTATTTTCCTCAGTAACATCAATTGATTGTTTGCACGCAAATGTAAAACGACTTTCAGTATTACTCTTAATCGTTAGAGTTTTTACTGGCTTATTATTAAAAAAATCTTTTTTATCTTCCCATTGATAGGCCTTAATTGTGTGCCAAAGTATTAATTTTCCATTTAATAGCAGTCCATTGGAATAAATCATATTTTCAATTTTTGTTAAAGAATATCTGTACGTGAAAAAACATAATTCTATTACAATGGTTATAAGCAAAATAAACAATTGATTTCTGAATCGACTCACTTCTAAATAGGTTAAAAACATTTCATTTTCAGAGAAAGTAGCTTCCAGGTATTCTAAATGCTTAATATTAAACATTTGAAATATATTTTCAAGATATTTTGGATTTAACAATTGATAAATTTCCTTTGACTCGTAAATAAAAATACCTAGATATACAAGGCATATGATTAGATTAAAAATAAATCCATTTTTCATCACGTTAACTTTTCCTATAGAAAATATTTTATCAGTTTCAGCCTTTCTATAATCTTTTATTCTTCTACTAAGTAACCAAATAGTGAATGTTATAATACCAATAATTACTGTAACTAAAAATACATCAAACATAAACTCCTCCTCTATATAATAAAAACTTTATATAATTATTTTACTTATGTCAATGCATTTATATTTTTAACTATTTTTTTACATAAAAAATGCACCCTCATTAGAGGATGCATTTATCGTTTTATCCTAAAAATACTTCAATATCTTCTTCTACTGATCCAATGCCTGCTATACCAAATGTATCAACTAATACATTTGCTACGTTTTCTGATAAGAAAGCAGGTAATGTTGGTCCTAAGTGGATATCTTTAACGCCTAAATATAAAAGAGCTAATAATACGATTACTGCTTTTTGTTCGTACCAAGCAATGTTATAAGAAATTGGTAATTCATTAATATCTTCTAACTCAAATACTTCTTTTAATTTTAATGCGATTACTGCTAATGAATATGAGTCATTACATTGTCCTGCATCTAAGACTCTTGGAATACCACCAATATCACCTAAGTCAAGTTTATTATATCGATACTTAGCACATCCTGCAGTTAAGATTACTGTATCTTCAGGTAACTGCTCAGCAAACTCAGTATAGTAGTTTCTACCAGATTGACGTCCATCACATCCAGCCATTACAAAGAATTGTTTAATGGCACCGGTTTTAACAGCGTCTACTACTTTATCTGCTAATTGCATGACTTGTGCATGTGCAAATCCACCAACAATAGAACCCGTTTCAATTTCTGTAGGCGCATCCAATCTTTTGGCTAATTCAATAATTTCACTAAAGTCTTTCGTACCATTTTCTTCTTCGATATGTCTACAACCACTAAAACCAGCTGCACCAGTAGTAAAGATACGTTTTGCAACCTCACCCTTTGGTGGTACAATACAGTTTGTTGTAAATAAAATTGGTCCATTAAATGATTCAAACTCTTCTTTTTGCTTCCACCATGCATTACCATAGTTGCCTACAAAATGATCATATTTTTTAAAAGCAGGATAGTAATTTGCTGGTAACATTTCACTATGTGTATATACATCCACACCTGTACCTTCAGTTTGCTCAAGTAATATCTCCATATCGGCTAAATCATGCCCTGAAATCAAAATTGCTGGGTTATCTCTTGTACCAATATTTACTTCAGTTATTTCTGGATTACCATATTTTTCAGTATTGGCAGCATCTAAAAGAGCCATTACTTCAACACCATATTTACCTGTTTCTAGAGTTAAAGCTACTAAATCATCTACTGACAATGAATCATCTGTTGTTTTCGCTAATGCTTCAAAAATAAAATTATTTACTTCTTTGTTTTCTTTTCCTAAATTAGCTGCATGATGTGCATAAGCTGCTGCACCTTTTAAACCATAAGTGACTAATTCTCTTAATGAACGCACATCTTCATTTTCTGTTGCCAAAACGCCTACTTGATCTAACTCACCCATCTTAACAATGTCTTCAGATGTTGATGCTGCCCAATCAAGTAAATCATCTGTTGAAGTCATACCTAATTTTTCTTTTAATTTACTAAATAATCCGTTATCTTTTGATAATCCTAAGGCATCTTTTAATTCATCTCTAATTTCTAAACCTTCTTTAATTTTAACGATAAACCGGTCATTATCAAAGTTTGCATTAGTTATTGTCATGAATAAACCATCTAAGACAAAAGTCTCTGGTCGATTGATTTGAATACCTTTTTCGTCAGCTTCTACTACTAATTTCGAGATACCCTTTAATAAGTAAACTAAAGTATCTTGTAAATTTGACGTTTCACTTTGCTTACCACAAACCCCTACTTTAGTACAACCTGTACCACCAGCTGCTTCTTGACATTGAAAACAAAACATTTCACTCATTACTTTTCCTCCTAATTTATTATAAATAATATTATATTATTACTCTACTGTATTCATTATACTTTTTATCAGCATAATTACATTGTTTCTAAAATCTATTAAGAAACTTTTATTAGATCAATATAATGGTCGACATTAACTTCACGTGCATATTCAACTGTTGGGTTGATTACAAATAATGCGCCTTGAATCCAAGCTTGATACAACTGATGCATTTTTTCAACTGGCACTTCTGAATTAATCCAAAATTCTGTATGCAACTTAGCTTCCCTTATGATTCTGCCAGTGTTCTCATTGATTTCCATTTGAGTTAATCTATCACATGGCATACGTTCTAAGAAAATATCTTTTAATGCTTGAATTATTTCTTCAACAGTATCACCAGATTTTTTATTACTTTTCGCTGTTTTAACACCATGTTGGAAATATAATTCTTTTAACTCATCAAAACTTACTAAATCAAGTAAATTACTCACTATATTAACTTCTTTTGTTTGAACCTTTATAATTAAACCCTCTAGTCCAGGATGAATATGTTGATCACCTAACGCTTCACTAATCTCTACACCTGCTAGTGAATCACTATATTTATTTGATAACTCATTGAAATTTTTTATTAAAAAACTATTTCGATCGTCGATTATCTGAATCTGGTTATATAACCAGTAATGGATATTTCCTAAATGTGCACTCATTTTTCCTCCTATAGATACTTTTCCTCTAGTTTTTCTAGTAATTCTAGATATTTATTTTGAATATTTTTTATCTTAGCTTCTGATTCAACCTTCATCATTTCATTTTCTACAAAATTTAAACTTTCTTGACTTAACTTATTTTCTCCAAAGACATAAATAGTATTGTCTTCTTTATCAATGTGTCGATCAAGTAAGTCTGCATAAGCTCTAGCATTTGTAATAATATCAATCTTTCTTCTTTCTTCTCCATCTTTAACATCATTCACAGCTTCTTCTAAATTGGATATATACATACGCCCAAGGTCGTGCTCTGAAAACATTGCTAAAAGTGGACCATCTACTATAGCTTCTCCTAATTCCTTGCCCATTTCGTCAAAAAGGATGTTCTCTTCTTTCTCATGATGATGTTTGTCTGCATAGTTTCTTATGAAATCAATCATTAAATCAAAATCATCTAAAGCTACTGCTTCATGTTTATAGATACGGTAGCTAATTTCTTTAACAACTGCTAACATCCTTTTAATATTTTTGTGTTCATTTACTAATAGTTCAATACTTTTCATTACTGCTCTCCAATCGATTCATTTAAAGCGTTGATTAACTCCTCTAGATCAATGCCATGAACGCCAGCTGCTTGCTCAATACTTTCCCTTGTTGCCGTTGGACAGCCTAAACAATGCATACCATTTTCTGCAAATACTCCCTTTGTTTCTGGATACTTATTTAACACTTGTGAAATCGTAAAATTTTTATTTATCATTTTTAACTCTCCTTTTATAATTTTTTTCCATCTGTTGAAATTGTCACTTCATTATAATTAACGATTGTTTTTGCATCTAACATAGCTGATTTAACAGCTGTAACTATTCCAGTACAACAAGGTACTTCCATTCGCACAACAGTAATACTATTAATGTTATTAGATTCAATTATCTCTTGAATTTTTTCTTTATTATAATCATTATCATCAAGCTTGGGACAAGCAATAATAGTAATTTTATCTTTAATGAACTCTTCATGAAAATTCCCATAGGCATATGCCGTACAATCAGCAGCAATTAAAATATCTGCATTTTCTAAATATGGCGCTCTTGAATTAATAAGTTTTAATTGTACAGGCCATTGTCTCAACTGAGAGCTTTGGTCAAATGATTTACTACTCATCTTATTTTGTACTTCTTTCCTTTTTTCTTCCTTATTTATTGGGTTATTAGCCATTTGAAATGCTTTTTCATTTGACATTTTAAATGGGCTTTCAGAAACTTTTTTACTGCGATCAAATGTTTTGGCTTCATGACCTGGACATCCACATGCTAAAGGTTCTAATGTTGACTCTTTTTCTTTTTTATCTTCTTTCTTATTCATCAACTGTTCCTTTCTCTTTTTAACCGCTTCTTCATTATATTCTTTTGCATCTTTTTCTATTAACTCTATTGCATCTGTCGGACAACTTGGTAAACAATTACCCAAACCGTCACAGTATTCCTCACTTACAAGCTTTGCCTTACCATCTACTAATTGTAATGCACTCTCATGACATGCATTTACACATAAACCACAACCAACACATTTCTCTTCATGAATTTTTATTACTGTCCTTTTCATTTTTACCTCCACTTGGTTTTATATTGTTTTTCTTTCATTTCTTTCTTTTGTAATCTTAGTATATACCTATCAGCAATTTAATCTGTTGCATATGCAACGCGTATATATTTTTTGATAATCATTTTCATTTTTATCTTAGCTTTATTATTTTTCTCTCTTTTGTAAACCTAGTATATATCTATTTGTATTTACCCACGTTGCATATGCAACGCTTATATGTATTTTGTAGTATATTTTATCAATTATCCAAAAAAAAATAACATGAAACCATGTTATTGCAACAAATTTAAGATATCAAATTTTTTATTGTTATTTTAAATATAGACTGTAAAACAAAAAAATCTCTATTGAAGGAATCAATAGAGATCTTATTTATTAATTGATTTTAAATTCTACAGTATCAGATGGACAATTACAATCGTTATTTTTCCCAGAAACTTTTCCACCATGGGGACAACCAATACACTTTACGCCACTTTTCTTGGCATTATATATATATAATGCTGCGCCGCCAATGATAACGATCAGTATTATTGAAACAATTATATTTCCCATTCCTATCACCTAAGCCTTAGCAGATACTGTATTTTCAACTTTATTTTCTCTTTTCATTAAATATACAATCCAACTAATGATTATAACAACAATTACAGCACCTTGAACAAAACCTTCACCAATGCTACCTGTGGTTAAAAGTGTTCCAAATTGATAGATGAAAAAGGCTGCAATATATCCAACACCTAATTGAAAACCTACCCCACCCATTAACCATTTAAAATCTTCCATTTCTGCATTCATTGCACCAATAGCTGCGAAACATGGCGGTGTGAACAGATTAAATACTAAATATGATAATGCAGCTACTGTCGTTAATCCCATAATACTGGCAACTTCTGTTGCACCACCTAATAGTTCAAATTCTTCTGGATTAATGAAATTAGTAATAGAGTAAACAACTGCTAATGTACCAACGACATTCTCTTTAGCAATGAATCCAGTAATTGCTGCTGCTGCTAATTGCCATGTTCCAAAGCCTAAAGGAATAAGAATGAAAGCAAATGGCGAAGCAATAGATGCTAAAATACTTGTATGCTCAGCACCTTCAGCTACTACTTGTAAATTCCAATTGAAAGTTTGCATGATTTGAATGATTGCATTGCATACAAGAATAATCGTCCCTGCTTTAATGATAAATGCTTTTCCACGAGAAAGCGTTGAAATAGTTGCTCGTTTAATACTTGGTATTTTATAATCAGGCAATTCCATAATAAAGTGCCCTCTTCTAGTAGTAACACCATTTATTTTTTTAACAATTAAAGCACCAATTATTATGATCCCGATTCCTAGAAAGTACATGCTTGGTCCTACCCATGAAGCATTACCAAAGAAAACACCTGCAAATAAAGCAATAATTGGTAACTTTGCGCCACAAGGCATAAATGGTGTTAACATTGCTGTTGTTTTTCTTTGTGTTTCATCTTTTATCGTACGTGTAGACATAACACCTGGAATTGCACAGCCTGTACCGATAACCATTGGAATGATTGATTTTCCTGATAAACCAACTTTCTTAAAGAAACGGTCCATAATCACAGCAACTCTTGCCATATATCCAGAATCTTCTAGGAGGGCTAATAAGAAGAATAATACCATAATTAATGGTAAGAAACCAATTACTGCGCCAACCCCACCAATAATACCATCTAAAAGAAGTGATGACAAAAATGGTGAAACACTATCACCTAATGCATTTTCTACAATAGCATAGAAAGCATCAATCCAAGCAACTAAAGTGTCTGCTATTAAAGGTCCTATAGTTGTTTGAGATATTGAAAAGACTGCCCACATAACCATGGCAAATATTGGTAATCCTAACCATTTATGGGCTACAATACGATCTACTTTATCTTGAGCATTCTCTTGATTACTTCTAATTGATCTTTTTTCAGATTTTTCTACAACTAGGTTAACAAATTCAAATCTTTTTTTATCAGATGCTTTTACAGCATCTTTATCAGTTAAGTCAACAAGGGATGCACTGAAAGGTGCTTTTTGCTTATCATTACTTACTGTTAATAGTGATTCTATTAATGCTCTTAAGCCATTATCTTTGTTTTGTGTTGCAACTGTTTCTACTACTGGACAATTTAATTGTTTTTTTAATATATCTATATCAATCTCAATATTATTTTTTCTAGCTAGATCACTTTTATTTAATGCAACAACTACTGGAATATCTAACTCTAATAATTGCGTCGTAAAGAATAATGATCGGTTTAGATTTGTTGCATCAACAATATTTATAATGACATCTGGGTCTTCTTCTTTTATAAAATCTCTTGTAATGCTTTCTTCACTAGTAAAAGGCGACATAGAATAGGCCCCTGGTAGGTCAACGGCTACAATGGGCTGATCTAAAACATTTAAACTTTTCTTAATTTGACCTTCTTTTTTTTCAATTGTTACACCAGCCCAATTACCAACTTTTTCTATTTTCCCTGTAATACTATTAAATAGTGTTGTTTTACCACTATTTGGGTTTCCTGTTAATGCGATTCTCATTAAAACGCCTCCTATAAAATAAAAACTCTATAAATTCACTCTATAAACTCACTCTACACATGCTTGCTTCTATAATTACTCAATTATTATTGCTTTTGCTAATGCTTTGTCAATACTATATCTTGCATCTTTTACTACAATGACATAATTATCTGATAGTATTGAAATCAATGTTATTTCTTCGCCTTTGTAACAACCAAGTGTAAACAAAAATTCCTTTAACTCATCCTCAGTTGTTCTAATATCTCTGATCTCATAAGGTTTATTAAAACATGCATCAACTAAAGTATTACTACTATAATTAATTCCTCTTTTTTTAAATAAATCTTTAAATAGTGTGCTGGCCATAGACATCACTAATATCTCCTCCAATATATTGATAACTGTTATCACTTACAATGAAAATGTTACCATTAATGATAATCATTGTCAATTAAATTGTTAAAAAAATATCTTTACAAAAAAAGAACCATAGTAGTTAACTATGATCCTCATAATTTATAATAGTTGGTTGATTGTGTTATTTAGAAACTTGATCTTTCTTTCTAATGTTTCAGGTTTATTATGAAAAGGAAATTCTAGAGCCATTGCTTTATATTTATCTAAACACATTTTTCTAAAAGGTAGTAATTCTACTTTATCAACATTATCGATTGTACTAATAAGCTCAGCCAAGCCTTTCAAGTGGTCATATTGGTCATTAATGCCTTCAATGATAACAGTTCTTGTCCAAACTTTTACACTAGAATTGTTGATGGCCTGGATGAAATGATGTAGTTCATGAATTCCATGACCCGTCAGTGCTTTAAACTGTACTGAATCATAATGCTTAATATCCAAAAGTACTAAATCAATGTATTCTAAAATTTCTCTATAGTCTCCAAGGCCAATACCCGAAGTATCTAGGGCAACATGAATATTTTCTTTCTTTAGTGCTTGACATAACTTTACTAGAAAATCCGGCTGTAACAAAACTTCACCACCAGACAAGGTGACGCCTCCACCTGAAACATTATAATAATTCTTAAAACTTCTAATTTCCTTCATGAGCTCTTCAACTGAATATAATTTGTTCTCTTGAGTCGTCCAACTATCTGGATTATGACAATATTTGCATCTTAAATGACAACCTTGAAAGAATATTACACTTCTTACACCTGGTCCATCATGCAACCCTAAAGTTTCAATAGAATGTATATTTCCTTTCATTTTAAACCTTCTCATGAAAAGTTCTTGTAATTACTTCATCTTGTTGTTTCTTCGATAACTTGTTAAACTTAACAGCATATCCTGAGACTCTAATCGTTAAATTTGGATAATTTGCTGGATTCACTTGAGCATCTTTTAATGTTCTTCTATTCAATACGTTAACATTTAAATGATGACCACCATCTAAAAAATAACCATCAAGGATATTTTTTAAATGTGTTATTCTTTCTTCTTGGTCTTTCCCTAAAGTTTCTGGAGTAATGGTAAAAGTATTCGATATGCCATCATCACATACATCTAAAAATTTTATTTTACTAACACTTTTTAAAGATGCTAATGCGCCTTTCTCATCTCTACCGTGCATGGGATTAGCACCTGGGGCAAAGGCTTCACCATATTTTCTACCATCCGGTGTATTGCCTGTTTTTTCTCCATACACTACATTTGAAGTAATTGTTAAAACAGAAAGTGTATGACGTGCATTATCTATTGTCTCATGCTTTCTTAGCTCATTGATAAAGTACTCTAATATTTCATTAGCAAGGGCATCTACCCTCTCATCATCATTACCAAAGGTTGGGAACTCACCATCAACATCAAAATCTTTTATAAGTCCTTTTTCATAAATAGGTGTTACATTAGCATATTTTATTGCACTTAAAGAATCAACCAAAACTGATAGACCTGCCACACCAAAAGCCATATTTCTATTGACTATTGAATCATGTAATGCCATTTGACCTGCCTCATAAGCATATCTATTATGCATGTGATGAATTATATTCATTGTGTTGACATATACTTTTGCAACCTTCTTGAGTGCAAGTTTTAAAGCCTCATATACCTGATCAAATACTAGAACTTCATCTTTATATTGCTCTAAACCATCTAGTACCTTGATATTCTTAAGCTCATCAACTCCACCATTAAGGCCATAAAGTAACGCTTTAGGTAAATTACATCTGGCACCAAAATACTGCATTTCTTTACCCGTCTTCATAGGTGAAACACAACAAGCGATGGAATAGTCATCACCATAGGCTTTATTCATTAAGTTATCATTCTCATATTGAATGGCGCCGGTTTCAATAGAGATTTTTGAACAATATTTCTTAAATCCTTCCGGTAATTTATCACTCCATAAAATCGTTAAATTGGGTTCTGGAGAGGGGCCTAGATTTTTTAATGTATGTAAAAATCTAAATGAATTTTTAGTCACTAAAGCTTCACCCTTAGATGTCATACCGCCTATTGCTTCTGTAATCCAAGTGGGATCACCAGCGAATAACTCATTGTATTCCTTCGTTCTTAAATGTCTAACCAATCTTAATTTTATAACTAATTGGTCAACCAAGGCCTGTACTTCTTTTTCTTTCAAATTATTCTCTTGTAAGTCTTTCTCAAAATATATATCTAAGAAGGTGCTTACTCTTCCCAGTGACATAGCTGCACCATTATTTTCTTTTACACTGGCTAAGTAACCAAAGTATAAATGTTGCACTGCTTCTGTACTATTTCTTGCTGGTTGAGATAAATCGTAATCATATGCTTCTGCCATTTTTTTCATAGCTTTCAGTGCCTTTATTTGATCATTAATGTTTTCTCTTAAAGTAATTGTTTCTAAATCAAATATTGTTTTTAAGTCATCTAAATCTTCCTTTTTCTTCTCTATTAGATAATCAACACCATATAATGAGATACGTCTATAGTCTCCAATAATGCGTCCTCTCCCATAGGCATCTGGAAGACCCGTTAATAAACCACAACTCCTTACTTTTTTCATTTCTTCTGTATACGCATCAAATACGCCTTGGTTATGAGTCTTTACATGTTCATCAGTAAAGGCATTCAGATCTTCTGGCACCTTAAGTCCATATTGTTTTAGTGAAGATTCAACCATCCGAATGCCTCCAAAAGGATTAATGATCCTTTTTAAAGGTTCGTTAGACTGAAGGCCTACAATTAGTTCTCTTGATTGATCAATATAGCCTGCGCAAAAACCGTCGATACTTGCTATGTTTTCCAAGTCAACACCTAGAATTCCTGCTTCATTTTCTTTTTCTAGTAGATTTTGACAGGTTTCCCAAAGTGCCTTTGTATTACTCGTTGGACCTTGCAAAAAAGACCCATCGCCATGGTACCCTTTGTAGTTTGATTTTATAAAATCACTAACATTAATCTCTTTCTTCCAACAATCACCGCTAAAACTATCCCATATCTCAAACATATAAAACCTCCTAAATAATCTATTTGATGATTCAGGAGGTATAAAAAAACCACCTGAATATCGTCAAAATACCCAGGCGGTCGGCTGTCTATTAAGTCACACTTCATGTGGTTATCTCCACTTCCGCCAGTCATGCAACTTTTATTTGTTATTGATAATATAA
>Ga0102926_1000239_pt1 | contig 31156 bp, 17 predicted proteins | sample SalPonR1_A_D2_MG_FD_78173 | JGI IMG/M metagenome (GOLD analysis project Ga0102926, IMG submission 78173) | Salt pond soil microbial communities from South San Francisco under conditions of wetland restoration - Salt Pond MetaG R1_A_D2_MG | ecosystem: Environmental > Aquatic > Marine > Intertidal...
GAGATGAATTTGGAGAACTTAATGCAGGACTCAGTTTTAATGCGTAACGCAAAGAAACCTACTACAAAGGATAAAATTCTTGATAGAGCGGCTTATTTATTACATATTATTTTCAACCAGTTAGACAAAAATAGAGAGAAGGATATTGATACTGATTCTGTTAACCTATGCAGTCAACTATTAGAAAAAGCTGTTTATAACTATAAGGACTACCTAAGGCATTTTGAGTCTAAAAATATTCTTAGCCTTAAGAAAAAGCATTCAAATATGGGCGGTAGTGGTTATTGCAGAAAATACTCCATAAACCCATTATTAGTAGAGGGAAAAAAAAGAGAGTATGCTATAGAAGAGAGCAAGGTCATTAAAAGCGTAAGGTCGTTTAACCAGGAGAAAGGAGTAAAGAAGAAATATTCACACCTTCTAAAGTGGCAAAGTCAGCTTAAAGGGCCCAGTAGAGACTCTATACTGGAATTGTACGAAGGAGATGAAAATAGGGCTGTAAGCCAAATTATTAATACCGAAAGACTGCTTTCTCAACCTGAGAATTGGACCTATAAAACGGATAAGAATGGGAGACTCTATACGAACTTTACAAATGTTTCTAAAACGATAAGGCGTCAAATCACACTGAATGGTGAGCATTTAATAGGTATTGATATCAAAAGCTCTATACCAACCCTCAGCATCTTACTCTTTCATCATGAACTTGTTGAAAATACCCCAAAATTATTAGAGCTATTGATTCAATCGAACCCAAAGAGACTATCTGAATCAGCTCAGAGAAATAATCTCCTCAGAAGCTCTACAGATTGGCCTCCGAGCGTTCACAAGTATATCAAAGAAATTCTTAATGGTGACATCTATGAATATATGGCTAGGATTTGGTTCAAAATAGGTTCTGCTGATAGTGTACCCAAAAACCAGAGAGATAAAGCAAAAACAGCTCTCATGAAGATTCTCAACTCTCCCACAAAATATCATGGCTGCAAGGCTAAAATGTTTGAGCGTGAGTTCAAAGTGCCTTATGATACCATTCTTAAGCTCAATGAAGGTTATTATAAAACTTCTAAAGGTAAGGGCAAGATGAAAAGAGGTAAAAATGACCTGAGATGTCCCTTTGCCATGTTTTTCATGTCGGTTGAAGCTTGGTTTGTCTTAGATAATGTATGTGCTACTCTCAAGAGAGAAGCACCGAACTGTCCGATACTTCCCATTCATGATGCGATTTATACTACACATAAATACGTAAACTTAGTTAGAAAAGTCTTTGAAGATGAGTCACAACGGCTGTTTGGATTTCGGATTAAGGTAAAGGTCGAATCCAGGAAAAACACCAATCAAAGAGCTGCATAGTGTAGAATAGCTATACTTTATATCAACGGAATGTAAAGAATAATTCTAAAGAAGGGCAGCCTACAGAGGAAAGGGGATTGGGAGTGCCCTTTTGCTATGTTCACACAAAGGTTGGAAGCCTGATTTATACTAGATATAGTCGGTTCTGAAATAATTAATAAGAAACCTGATTGTCCTATTCTCACAATCCATGACTCGTTTCTGGTACCTCCGGCGTATAAAACACTTGTTCGTGAGCTTATTAAAGAATCATCTTTTAAACTGTTCGGGCATTATTTGAATACTAGCTAATATACTACAGGCTTTTGCAGATAGTAGTATAGCCTTGTCAAAATTTTGTATATCCACTCAATACGTTATTTTTGATTAATGCAATTGACTCTTAAATTGTTGAAATAGTTAAAAATGGGAAAAGAAAAGGACCAACACAACACATCCTCAGACGTTATGACTCTAAAAAACCTTCGTGGAACCCGGACATATCCGTCCAAAAATGGGGCTATTCAGATGTGCAAAACCTTCAACCTGGAATTAACGAGGGAGAACTATCTAGCGGTGGCACACCCGATGGAGGAACCAGAGGAGATGGATCCAGCGGTTCTACCGGAATGGATATCGGAGATTCCGATAAAATGAAGTTAATGCCTTAAACAATCACTCAGGAAGCATTAACCTGGAATAATAATGGTGATAATGTAGTGCGTCGTACTTTAAAAAATCAATCTCAAAAAGATCAAAATCTAACTAAATATAACCCTTCATTACTCATTATCAATCAGGCTATCAAGCTATTAGTATTATCCTTTTTTGACCAGTATTTTTTAATAATACTAAAACTGATAAATCTCAATTCCGTACTCCAGTAGATATCACCTTAATAATTTTTATTGTTTGCATTTTTTCATATTCAGTTTCCAAGTCATTCGATGAAGGCTTTATAGCTACCCTCCAATTTGTACGATGTGCTTTCCCCTTACGTTGATTTGCTAAATGCATCTTATATAGTTTTACTAAATACTCTTTAGCACTCTCACTCTCTATGGCTTGCAATTCAATATCATCTTTTGTATCAACACCCATTTTGTTTAAGGCACCTTCCAAAACACTCTCTTTTACATCAACTACTTCAGATAATTCTGCTATGGCCTTACTTGACAGTTTACTAATGAGTTCTGCAAATATCTCATCATTTGTCTTGCGCTCTACAATTGATTGCACCCTACTTCTATTACCCTTTTTCTTTCTTTTGGATTTGTGCTTTTTTCTTTTCTTCGCAGTATTCTTTATGTCACATATATTCGGGTCAAATAATCAATCAAATTGCGAAACACTTGAATCAAGTACAATTCTAGTCCCCCATCTTATTTAATTCGAATAAAATCAAACCCACACTCCAAACAAGGCCTCAAACTTTGGTCATTAACGCCAATTTGAAAATAATTTCCACCAAGAGATTGAAAATAATCTAATCCTCTTCCCATAACAATTCTCCAACCATTGGAAGTTTCGATTTGTCGATCGTGAATGGTATTTGAAAACTCGAAAGTGAATTCAATTTCATTTTCAAATAGACTATCTGCTATTTTCTCGAAATAGTATCTATTTTCTTTTTTTTGTTCTTCATCATCTGAAGATGTAATAAGGTGAATTTTCTTACAATCCCCAATTTTTACGAGAAGTTCTGCTAGTTTTAGAAAGTTTGAAATTTGATGTTTTTGTCGGATGTATGGATCTTGGATTATCACCTCTTTTACTCCAATTAAATAATCCTTGAATACTTCTTCGTAGCTATATCCAATATCTCCATAATGCACTTTTAGATACTTTTCAATTGGTTCCTTACCCTTGCTGACGTCTTCAGAATGAAATACTCCTGAATCAGTCGAAGCTACAGTGTCCGCTGAGTTGTCATCAGTTAATCCTGAGCTGGAAGCATGATCTAACTTTGAAGGCTGACCCTTAAGAACGCTTTTGCTCTCGAGACAATAAACAACAACCTCTTTACCATCATTGGAGAAGTATGATAAATCTACACCGGCAAACTCATCATCCACTTTCATTTTGTTCATCTGTTCTTTCACTCTTCTTCGCCCTTCGATAGCATATGCTAGAATTTCTTCAAATTCTTCATCAGTCGGATTAGCATCAGGATGAATTATCTTTAGCAAGGCCATTGTAGTTTTCTGAATAGCTAAATCATCCCGACCCTCAACTTTAGGGCCCAATTTCATTTTTTTTGAAAGTATATCACTGTACACACTATTGTTTTTGAACATGAAGTGAAATGCTTCTGCAAAATAATCTGTTATGAGTCCATAGTTGCTAGCATACCATCGAGGATCCATTTTGGGGATTTCCCAGCCCGGTAAGTAATAGAAAAAACGATCCTGAATTGCAAAATCAAAAGATTTAGGTAGTGTCAAAAAAAGTGAGTGGTCGGAAGAGCGGACTATTTGTTCAATAGAATGATCAATATTGCCTACAAATGCAAAACTAGCATTTGCTATAACTTCTCTACCACGGCTAAATCTGCCCTTAGCCATATAGTCCTTCATAATCTGGATAGTATCGGTATCCTTAATCTTAAGGTTTCCCACTTCATCAAAACCGATCGTATCCCAATAGCCAACTAACCCAACTTTTTTCCGTGCATTGTTATATAGCAAGGTTGCAGTACTCGCTTTTCCACCACTAATCAAAGTACAATACGGTGAGAACTCACTGTAAAAATGGGATTTACCTGTTCCTCTTGGTCCTAACTCAATGAAATTATAATTGGCTTGAACCAAGGGCATCAAACGCGCTAAAAAGTGAAGCTTTAGTCTTTTTCCCTCTGGAACTCTTCCCTTGTATTCTGAGGGCAAATTGTCTATGATTTCTGGATTGATACCCACGCTTCTTAGAACAACATCAACCCATTCATCTGTAGTGAAGTTTCTACGTGCTTCAAGAAACTTATTAAAATCAAAGCGAGAGAGTTGAATAGGTTTTAAGTCTTCTATATAAAAAGCATAATTATCCTCCTCAACTTCATTATATCCAACAGTAACTTCTGCCCAGACGCCTCCTTCTAAAAGCTTTTCATTATCCTTATAAAATTTTTCATTGATAGCAATTCTATTTGAGCCAAAATTTTCCATTTCAGCCCAGTGCCTTTTTTCTCTTTCTTTGTACTTAACATGTACTCTATCAATAAATTTATGCCGACCTTTTTGCTCAACAGTTGATTGCGCCTTGTTTGCCTCATCTGGTCTTACATAATTCTTCTCGACTACTTCTAAAACTGCTTTTTTTCCAGCAACTATTTCATGTGGGTCATCAGTGGCGCAATACTTAGCTAACAAAAATTCTAAAACAAAAGAAGGTACATTTGCAGCCTTTTTGATGTCATGAACCAAGTCTTTACGAACAACTTTCCCAGGGTAAAACTCATTTAATTTTTTGTCTAATATGTCCATATTTTATAAGTAATCAGTTGATAATTTTAGCTCTGATAGAATAAGACCTGATGCCGGTGATTTCGCATAAACAATAAAATCACCCTCAAAGTCTTCATCCATTGCTAGTGAAAATTTAATTGATGTTGCTTGTCTAATTTCAATATAGCCTGTAGTTGGATTAACATATTCTGAGGGCGCTGGTTGACCTACAATTTTCTCTCCGCTTACAGCTTCTATTTGTATATCAATTAGATCACCGAAAAGTGACTGAGCAAAAGTTGCTAACTCTAATGATGGCCGCAAAGTTGTAATTACTCCCGTAGTTTTCCCTTTATAGGTCAGATTGACCTGAATTTCTTCCTTAGCCTTACTTTTCTGAGGACGGTATGTTAAGCAAGGCGTAATGATTTCTTGCAATGATATCCCCTCATGAAAGAACTGTTTTCCTCTCTCATAAGTTGCGTAATTTTTCAAGAAGAGGAATTGATCCACTTCTGAGTTCACACCTAAATCTGAAGCACTTAATTCTAGATGATCTGAATTGCTTCCCCCCTTTCCTGCTACGCATCTAGACTTTTTCAATGACCATTCTCCAACTGGTTTTTCACTCTTATTACCCGCTTTGAATTCATCAATTAATACAAATCCATGATCTGCGGCTAACACAAATTCTTCATAGCCTTCATCTCGCAATTTACTCGATACTTTTAGAATTTTCATTAGCGCTTGCTCGATCAGCAATTGAGCATTGTCGGGAGAGCTTTCACCAGCTTGATCAATTTCTGTTGTTGTGATAAACAACAAATCTGATTTTTCATATTTGTCAGAAAGCACATCCTTTTCCCATGCCCATGAAGCCTTGTCTCCTAATATGTTCAAGGCATATTTCATTCGTGCATCACGAGATGAAGATTCAACATCTGAAAGGAAAGGTTCTAATTTCTCACCTTTCAATTTGAGGGACAAATTTGTATCTGCTTTTGGCATGAGGGCTGCCATAGCATATTTGGTAACGGTAGGTGAAAATGCCAAAGAAGGCTCTAATTCAGCATCAAACGAAGCTCGTTCTAATCTCGATTTTAATTGACTCGCTAGTTCATATCGGAGTGCATCTGCAAGAAAGTACACAGTCTTCCTTCCTGACATAACTAACGGCTCTACTCGTTTATCGAATAATTCAATATTACGTTGAATTGTCAGAGAAATTAACCCTTCTTCTTCAATGGAATCCAAGAATGATTTCTGCATTGATTCAGTAAAATTCAAATAGGCATCAACGGCAAACTTATGTACTTCCCTCAACAGTGGAGAGATAGAAATGAGTTCTGCTACATTTTTATCTAGTTCACGATGCAAGGTATCCAATTCATATACTTCCTTAGCATACCATGCAACCATTGAATTAATGTCGGTATGCTTTTTAGCGTCATCACTTAGCTTGTGTATTAATCGTTTTATAGCGAGTGCTTTTCGGCCTATTAACCATGAGGACCTTCTTTCATCATCATAGGTACTCCAAATGGAATCCGTTGACTGATTTAAAATACTCTCTGCGGCATTCAAATCACCTGAAAGTAGCTTATCCTTAAATGCACTAAAAAAAGTAGTATCCTCAAATGCAAAGGTATTAATGTTTCCAAGGTTGGTTTCTTTAGCAAATAGTTTAGGTAAGGAGAGTTCATCGCTCACTCGTTTAGCTTGCTGTACATATCTTTCCTCTAAATCTTTTCGTTTTCTCAATTGAGAACATACCTCATGAATTAATTGGCTGGTACTTTCCTGGGTAGAGGAAACATCCTTCAACTGCTTTGGAAGGTCAATTGGAAGATCATGAACAAACTCACTGTACAAAACCAAATTCCACAACTCTTCCGAAACAGATTCAAACTTTTTCTTTTTAAGCGTTACTCCCAAAACGTTTTTTGAAAATAGCTTGAGGTCTTTGGTCCAAGTTTTATCCAATTTGAGGAAACTTAGTTGGGTTTCAGAAGGCACAAGCATAGCCATCAAAATCTCAGCACTCGAGCTTGCGTTTAACCCGCTTTTCAGTTTTGGATATGTATTTCCTCCTTCAAGCGCATCAATAGAATCAAAAGAAGGATAATCCTCTTCCTTAAAAAACTCTTCAATTTTAGCTTCTTTTCCCGGTATAGCAGCAATGCACAGGTTTTTATATTGGTCGGCTGCTTCATCTGGGAAGACTCTACCACCGGATGAAAATATGATAAAAGGATCAAATGTTAAATCATCTGCATCTTGCTTTGATTTGAAAGGGACATACACAACAATCTTGGCCTCTTTATTTTTTGGCATCACATTTACCCAGTAGTCTAGTGCATTTTCTCTTGCGATTATTACATTTTGGGATGCATCAAACACCTTAATGTTTGAACTTTCTAAATCAGTTACGATATCTTTAAAGAAAAGATTTGGGTCGTATATCACCAAACCAGAACCAGTATCCAGTTTCTTCTCAAAGTGTTTTTGTATATATTCCTTTATCATTATATTTTCCAAATATTTATTGCCTTTTTAGCTAAGGCTTTTGATCTTGATACAACCTGATCGAATTTGAACTCATCGTACTCGTCAGCAATTTCTTTGGTGATTTTTAAAGACGATTTTTTATACTGAGCGAGCTTGTCTTCAAACGGATTATTAGAAGCTACAATGTTTAGTTTTTGCCCAAGCAAAGTGAAATTTCCAATCCTATTCACGTATTCACCATGAACCAGTTTAGCACCTTCCCCCAAGTAAACTTCCCAATCTCCAAATTCTCTTTTTGATTTTTTTGTGGTAATTTTTTTAGGAATAATATGCTCAAGATGTACTTCCGCACCTGAGTTTATCGTAAATTCACCTTGCGTTTCGTGAAGGTTATACTCAAACTGTTCCATCACGTATTTAGCTCTGTTGATACTTCTTTTGTAATCCGCTTTAATGAAGTTGATTTGAAATTCTTCATCACCCGGCATATCTTTAATTAGGCGATCCTTTACAGCAGTTATGATGTTTTCTTCCTCCAGCTTATTGACCAAATCCGAAAATATGTCATCTAATACTCCTGTTCGGCGAGAGCAGATATGTCTTCTCAACATGAACACCGCAATCATTTTAAGAATCGCCAATCTATCTGAATCAGAAATATTATCCCGTGAAAATAGCTCGAGTAAAAATGTGTAGGTAGGCACGGATTTTATACGCTGTAAATCGAAAATGGAATTATTTATTTTCTGGTTAGAAAACTTTCGGTTTCTTATATATGCGTATGTTTTTGCGTAACTAGCCAACATTGTGGTGAAGCTAACTGCTGTCACTTTGATGTTTTCAATCTCAGTTTCTGATTCTGATTCTTCAATTTCTTGACCTTCAATTTCAACCATACCTTCTTCGAGGTCATCAACTAATTCATCTTCATCTTCAACAGCAATTTTCATTTTAGCATAAACTCTGTATTCGGCAAGCCCTTCACAACCTTGAACTGAATTAACATAGAGCTTTTTAAACTCGTCATTTAAATAGGTAAATGTGATTTTTCTTCTCAATCGAGAACATATGAAATGTCGGAAGAACTCGTCTGTGGATATCCCATCTAAAGCAATGATAATATTCTTCCAGTTTTCCTTTACCGATTCCAATGTTGCATGGTCCAGACTTGAAGCATGCCCTAGAAGGAAATTCTTTATGATATCCGTAGGACTCAAGCCCAAACCTCTATTATTGATTGTTTCAAATAGCTTATAGGCATCTTTTGCTTGAAAAACATCCAAACGAATGACAGATACCTTATCCATTAATTTATAGTAGAAAGAGTTAAACTCTTCATCGGTTAACTCATCTATCCACTCTTTGAAATAGCCCAGGTTATTTCGGAGGTTATCATTATGAATTGTGTCTGGATCCGCTCCATTTAGAACTTTGATATAATCTGGATTATCCAACTCACCTAATTCAACCTTATTATGTTTTAAACGATCTACGCCACTTGATTGTAGCAAGCCATTAATTTTATCTGATTCATTATCTCCTTTTGCGGCAAACGCCTGGCTCAAAGCTGTTAAAAGAAGAGATAGTGTTGTAATTCTTTGTTGACCATCAATTACTTCTAGTTGATTGATGTTTGCCATGTGAGCTCCTGTCAAACAAACTAAATTACCTAGCAGATGAGAATCATTATTTGTTAAGTAATTAATGTCGTTAAATAATTCTTTGCATTGCTTCCATTGCCATGCGTACCTGCGTTGATAAGCAGGGATAAAAAATTGTTCATTACGGGTACTGAACAACTGATTTATAGTTAGTGGCGTTGGTGTTATTTTCATATTAATTTCTTCTGCTTATCCGCTTTAATTTCTTTCGTTTTCTTCTTTTTCCTCTGTTTCGGTTTTACCTCACAGATGTCTTCCAGGCCATGCGCTATGGCCATACTGAGGTCTTTCACACACTTCTTGCGCACGCGATCTGGCCAAATGCTGTACGCTAAATGAGCCCAATCGTATTTCCCTTTCTCTAATTTTTCCCAGCATTCTGCTGTTTTCTTCTTCCATTTGGTATGACGGAAAAGTTTATGCAAAGGAGCTGCTGTAATAAGCACCCCATCATCTTGGTTGGGCTTGTAGGGTAATTGTGCTATTCGTAACAGCTCTTCTTTGAAATCTTCTAACTCCGCTAGGAATTCTTTTTGACCATTCAATTCTTTGGCAGAACCTTTCATTTCTAAAACTTCTACTTCTTTGGCTATTTCTTTGATTTTTGGATCCACTAGTTCGTTCACTATTTTAAACAATGAACCATCATTAAATTTTGGATAATAGATAAATATGTTGAATTTTCCAGACGGAACTCCAATCAACCAATAAATTGGTGAAGTCCTTCTACTTCGTGAATACGTTTTTAGATGATAATCATTGTATTTATTAGAACAGAAATAATCATAAAATGACGTAAACTTAAGGTGATTCAGAACAGAACTCAAAAAATCTTTAGATACACCATGATTAGTTAAACACCTAAGGAAATCATTATTAAAACTATTTGATGATATTTCAAAAAACTCAATCTCATCATTTTGACTATACTTATCAGTATTAAATTTAAGTAGAGATTCTTTCGTGGTATAATTAGAGTCAAATCGTTTTATATATAAGCCAAAACAATAGGAAATAAATTTCTTTACTTCATCTTCAACATCAATAATAGGTAACCAATCATAATCTTCAGCCCCATCTTTATACTCATCATCAAATATGCTGGACACATTGTAGTTCAGTTTATTAAATTCCTCTTTTATTATCCGTAAATCATCTTCATTAACGCATATTGCTTTTTCAAGTGAGTCATTAAAATCTTGATTTACATATTTGGTTAGTAAAGGAGATTCAAATGAATTTGACCATTCTTCACCTTTTGCATACTTATTGAGAATTCTCGTAATACGAAAGCTTGAATTACTTATACTTTTATGCCTGTCGTCATTAAAATTAAATTTTACTGCAGGCAGCACATTTATCGTCCCTCCCTCAAAAATATTCGATGTAAATAAGGAAAGCGTATTTCTTATAAATTGAGAATTCATATATCCCAACATAAAGAAAAGCTCATCTTTAGTTACATCGGGTTTCACAATTGCCCTTCCCATATCTGAAAACATTAATCCTTCTTGTAATATCCGAACAGACAAACCTTTTGAACTTCTTCTTGTATATGTAAGACCAATAGAGAAATAATCCGATTCTGGATGTAATATCCAATCGGTATTACCCTTTAAATAAGGATATTTTCCAGTAAGATATTCATCTAACTCAAATCCCTGCTCTGCGAAATTAACGGCCACATCTATGTCTAACCAAAAACGTGCATACTGTCCTCCTTTAGCCATTGGAATAAATTTACTTGAATTTTTAGATTCCCAGATATTTCTAAGAAATCTAAAATCATCTTTTGTCGACAGACCAATTTGTGCTCTCCAACCTGTAGAAGTTAAAAATGACTTTTCTTGAAACCTAATAAGCAATGATTTGCTAATCCAATATGCTAATGGAGACTTAGGGATAAGACTAAATATATTCTTGTCAATAAATTGAAAAGAATTAGTATTTATGGCTTTTTCATTAGCGTATTCGGTGTCTCTTAAATCTAGTGTACCTATGGTTGTTAATAAATTGCTATTTAAAATATACACACCAACTTCAACCATTGCGTCAAGAACACCAAAACCAAAGTCTATGTAATACTCTAGTTTTTCAATTACTGAAGTTCTCCACTTCTCACCTTTTTCAATATAAAATCCAGATCGACTAGTAATACAACCTATTCTACTCTTATCTTTTAGAAGACTTCTCATTCTATCAATAAATGAAGCATATATATCAAAGGAACCAGCACCATATATTTTTGAGTATTCCTTACAGTTGTTCGACCAGCTTCCAAAAGGAGGATTCATAACAATCACATCATAACGCTTTCGGCACAACTCAATAAAAGCAAAGCCCCTCGCTGTATCTTCAGCAAAAAGTAGCTTTTGAAAAGCATCTTCACCTTCAGCATTTTCAGAAAATCCTTTGAGCGCTTTTAGAACTTCTTCTTCTGCGGTATCAAAGAAGTCTTTGGTTATTTTTTGGCCTTTCCCATAAATAGCAGCCATTTTTGCTGCTTTGCTTTTTGCTGGAGAAGCAAATAAGGTGCTTTGGGCGGATGTGTTTTTGTATTCTTTATACTCCTCTTTGGCTATTTCTATTTCCTTTTTGAGTTCTTCCTCAATTTTTAGAAGGAGTCCTGTCTCTCCAGCCAATTGCATTTTATCCCAAATCACTCTTACCAACTTGCCTATGGGTCCTGGTAAGCTCTTAGTAAACTCACTTAGTAAGTGTGCATCTCCAGGCATAGGCTCTGCAATAACTAAGTTACTCTTGCTAATGGCTGGTCTATCTGCCGGTTGCAGGCCTAACTTATCGTAACTCTTCTGAGCTCTTAACCATAAACTCAGTCCAGCAATTTGTATCGCACGTGGATCAATATCTACACCATGGATGTTATAACGGAGAATGTATCCAGGAATGCGTTTAATGAAATCATCACGCATGTACTTGTCGCGTAAGTCCGCCATTAATTCGGGATGTTTATCCCAAGCCTCCAAATAGATTTGTTCAAACAAGTCAAAACAATAGAGTCCAAAATGCATAGATCCACAAGCTGGGTCCAACATCAATATTTCTCTTGGGTCTTTTAATGCTCGATATTCTATATAATTCGCTCCTTCAATTTTAGCTTCTGGGATTTCTTCTCCTTTTTCTAAAAAGATTTCTTGTTCCCGCTTTACCATGTATTGGCAAGAGTCAATCAAGGCTGTTTGTCCTTTGGTCATTTCAAACCATTGTTTACCCAAGCTATTATCTACTAAGAACCTCACAACATAACGCGGAGTAAAGAACTGGTTCCTTACCGCAAGCTCTCTACTGTTTCTTGGAGCACCTGATGCTTCGCGCATTTTAGAGATCTCTTCGCGACTGTTGTAGTATTGATAGATCCATCCAATGGTTTCATCCTCAGTCCATAGGTTAATGGGCTGATGACCGGATTCTCGGTAAATATTTAAATCCTCATCATTAATAATTTCAAGTAGTTCCAGCAATACCTTTTCTGAAGGAAAGAGCAAAGCGTATGGCGAGAAACGATCAAATATTGCAGGAAGGTCAATGGCTAATTCATCAAAAACATGTCCAATGTACCAGGTATATCTTGTAAACTGTTCTGCTGTTTTGGCTCCTCCAGTTAATTGATCATACACCAAAAAACCTTCGGAGTTATAGCCTTTTCGAATAGATTCGCGAATGATGTTTCGCTCCTCTGACATTCGAACCGCTGCGAAACGATTCAAAATAGTAAATGCCTGTTCTCTTATTAACTGACGAACAGCTTCAGGAGCTTTATTACTTCCAGCAATTCCTTCTTCTAAATAATGTAGACGTTGACGCAGCAATCTTGCTGTTTCAATAACAGAAGCTTCACGTGAGGTTAATTCCTCCACTAACAGACAAGTACCATCAGGACGAATACCATAATACTGTTGTAATTGGCTTTCGAATTCGTTCATCAGCAATTTCTTCGCTGATTGAACAATCGATTTTATTTTATTTCTTGCTCCTTGCGTTAATGCCATATTACCAGTTTATTTCAATTTCATTTCCAGCGTTCAATTCCCATCTCGTACTTTCTAATTCCGAGATTAAACTATCGAGCTGCTGTTCATTGACTATCGTTTTAGAGAAGTTGGAGAGGTCTTTAGTCACTTTTTTACCTCCACCGGGTTTTGGAGTAGGTGTTGGGTTAGCTTTGACATACTCAGCCATTTGATCATGAACTGTGGCAATCGTATTATTAATGGTATAATTCAAGTTTAAGATTTCTTTTATACCTTCTAATCCTTGCTTGTTTTCAATAATTAGATTTTTGTTCCTTTCATCAATTTCTTCTTGCTGTTCACCGGTAAGTTTTGACCAATCTTTGCTTGTCTTGATTTGTTTGATTTCAGCTTTGATTTTTTCGTTCTCTGAAGCCAACAATTTCTGACAATAATCAGAACACAATGTTTTAATGTTCGATATCGCATCCTTAAGGTCGGCCGTGCGATCTACAAATTCATTGTCGTTGATAATGTCTTCGATGGTATTAAAATCATCCAGAGTATTCTCTTTTAATTCCTTTGGAATACCCGAATCCGGGAGCGCATCAATACTTTCTTTTAATGCATTGGCTTCTTGGAAAGCACTTTCTATGCCTTGCTCAAAACCTTTGTAAACATTAGCTATCCAAATGAGATTATCGAACAGGTCTGAATCAGGCTTTCCTAATCTAAAGGCTGCATCAGAACCTTCTCCTTTTAAAACTTCTGCAATGCCATCTTGAACTTCTTGCGCTTTTTCTTGCCCCGGAAGGTTCAAGTATTCTAATCTTGTCTTTATGGATGAATACTTGGTCTGAAATTCAGGAAAATGTCTTCGGACCACCTCCGCTATTTTATCTTGCAAAGGAGCCACAGACTCCCCGGTTAGTTGAGCCAAACGTTTAATAGATAAAGCCAACATTTCCATAGATGGTTTTTCGTTTGCTTGATAGGCTGATATCCCAATTTTATTGAATCCATTAACGTTTTTAAGCGCCTCTATAGCTTTTGGTCCTTTTACCTTAATGTCATCTCCACTTATACGCAGTTTAACATCAGATGCAATAAACATTGCCGAAATAAGGAACCTAGTAGTATCCTTACTCCATCCGTAGGGTGCTGCATCAAAGTGCTCAAGCAATTTTCTACCCTCAACCTGGTCTTCTTTGATGATAAATTCTCGAATTGATTTTAGAGCTTCATTATCTAATTAAATTCCACCATCTACTTTAATTAAATAAAAGTGGTTTAAGGCAGATGGTAGCAATTTTAAATCTGGAAAATTCAATAGTTTCTCCGCATCTGAACCAGGCACGGAAATAGGAGCTTGCTGGTATTTGTCAAACACCAATTCGGCTACCTCCTTTAATTTACCACTAGCACATTCTCTGAATTTACTCCCATAAGCAGCAACCGGTTTATTAGCCCCCCTGAAAACAAATTCTCCTTTTTCAAAACCTTGAATTACGATTCTTCGAACTTGATCTTTAAGTCTTTTAGCTTCTTGGTCTTGACTATTTAGATAGTCATTAATTTCTTTGTCATCGTATCTATTTCGGGTATTGTAAATGCCTTCGTTTTTTACAATCTCAATAATGTCATTCGCAATATCCTTTTCAATTTTGCCGGTAAGATAGATTCGAGAATTGGCTATCTTTTCTGTGCTGCTCTTTGTTAATTCTTCTACCGTTTTTTTATACTCTGAAGGGTTTAAAAGAAGTACTTCTAATTGAATTTCCTCTTTTGACTCCAGCAACCTAAATACCTTTCCTTCCTGGTTTAAATTCACTCCGGTTCGGACTGTTTTCGTATTCAAAAGTCGAGCTTGAGGCACGGGAGAGAAAATGTCTTTGATGATATCTTCATATACTTTTCTTATGTCACCAGACGTAGGAATTATTTTATTCTTCTCAATTTCAATATTGATGATGGCATCTGTCATAAACCTCAACTCACCATCAATTTCGTTCAAAGTGCAGCCTGGCGTATTTTTCAATTCTTCAACAATTGCAGTAACATCAACTACAATTGAATCACTTGATGCCTGTGGATGCATTAAAACAGCCACATTTTTAGTTGACAGGTAAAAATCGTCAAGCAACTGAAGTACAGCAATGGACTTGGAAACTTTCGCTTGATCAGAATTATCTCCATGAAGAGCATCTATTTTATCTACTGCACCTACAATATGGCTATAAGACTTCCTAATGTCTGCTTTTAGCACATCATAAATATGGTAGGTGGTTGCCAGTTTACCCAGTTCAGCTTCAGCTAAGGCTTCATTCTCCGAAGGTAATTGCTCGGTTAAAACATCCTGTATAACTTTAATCGCTGATCGAAGCCCCACACCACCTGTGATTTTGGCAAGTCTCCCGAGAAGAGAAATGATTATTTCGAAATGTTGGGGTAAAAAAGGATAAAGGTTGATGAATAGTTTTTCATCTAGTTCGTCCTTGACGTACATTGTACGTTCACAATTTTCTAATTTAGTATAATGACGTAATTTCTCGCCATGAGACTTGTATAATGCCTTTAATTCGTCCGAGAAGCTGCTGGATTTACCAAGGATTCTTTGAGTACAGATTTCTTTGATATCCGAAGCTTCTATTTCAGCCTTTATAGGAAATCTAGCATTTAGCTTATAAAGTTTATCCGAGTTAAGTCTAGCATTGGGATTATCCTCTGTTAAAGTTTGCTGTGCGGTAGCCAACAACCATGCTTTTCCAACACCAATATCTTTAAGATTTTCGAGAGTTCCCTGCATGGATAGGATTAAACTATCTTTGGCAGATATGTATTGACCGACTTCATCTACCACAAAAATTGTATTTTCTTTCCCGGTTATTTTACGAACCGTTGCAAGAAGTTCTTCGACTTTTTGTTTATCCGTTCTCATGTCATCTACACGAGTCGTTTTAAAAGCTCTATTATCTTTCCAGATTTCAGGATATAATTCAGAAGCTAGATTGCTTGCAATTCCTTTTGCTCTTAATTGGTCGTTGATTTTTATGTCGTCCCAATCTTTATCATGTTCCTTTTTGATTCTAGAAACAAATGCATCCAACTTCCCATCTTTTTGAAGCATTTGTTCAAGGTTTGCCAACTGACTATCTGTTGAATATCCTGCTACCTGGTTCACTTTTGCAATTAACAATTCTAGAATCGGGGGTAGGGCCCCTCCCTTTATTTGCTCAGTAGCACAATCGAGAAGAATTACTGCAGGATCATACGAGGCTACGATTTTCTTAAAGAGTTGAGTCGTAGGACCTGAATTGATTCTATTCGATAAGCGTTCCAAAAACAGCTGTCCGTCTACAGTAAAATCTTTTTGTAGACCATAAGCCAAATATTTTGCGAAAGAACTTTTTCCCGATCCATAGAAGCCAGAGACCCATATTCCAATTTCGCTAGACCCATCTTCCATACCATGATGAAGTGCATCCAAAATTTTATCAAAATTGTCCTTAAGTTTTTCGGTTACAACGTATTCAGAAACTTCATTCTTCAGGTTAATTTCTGAGGCATTACCGAAGGTTACTACTTTCTCTATCGAGCGATAAATGTTTTTATCTGAACCAAATATCTCTTTAATCTTTGTCATACTCTTCTTTCTAAAAATGTTTTGATCTATAATTCCCGTCTTCTGGATAAAAGCCTAAAAACTTCAATGCTGAACCCGACATTTCTCCCGGGTACAATACCACTATAGGCACCTCTACCTTTCCATATATTTTTTGTTCAACGGGGCCAAAACGAGTAAAGGGGTGAATCGCTTCTAAATCTGTAATCAATAAAACACCGTTTTTTTCTTTCTTAACTTCTTCCTGCTTATTTAGGATTGCTTCCTCAAGCACTCCTTGATTTTTGAGGTTTTCACCCAAACTGTCATAAACTTCTTTCATCTCAAGTTCATCTTCAGCAGCATCTTCTCCTGCATCAACTCTGTAATCATCTTTGCTAAAAAAATCCTTTAACACTTCATGAAGTGACATAGTAATCAGATTGATTCCTTTGTGTTTTGCAAGATCAACCCATCCTTCATTCAGTCGTTGTTTAACATGTTGAATCCTATCTGTGCCAAAAGTCAAATAACAAATGATTTTGTCTCCACTATGGTCATGTCCTTTCGGCTGCGCCAGATATTCTAACAAGTCTGTGTATCTATTATCTACATTCATTTTCTATAAATTCTTCCATACTTTGATAATTCCATCCAATCTTCAAGATCTCACCTGAATATTGAAATATAAAAGTCCCTTTAAAGGATATCCGTTCCGCCACTGACGCTAATGAATTAGGGTCAAGGTCAAAAATTTGCCAGTCTTTGTGATGGAGAATATCCATATCTGAACACCCTTGAAAATGCAGTTCATGAATCAAATAATTAACTGTTAAATCATTAGCCCGAAAAGGCAGAATTTGCTTTGATTTATCAACCAATCTAAAGTCGATTAAACATGCATTTATGTGTTCCGAAACTTTTTCGATCGTAGAGTCAGACCAAGAGGTCTGAATTCGTCCATCTGACACGGCGGAACGAATAAATACTTTTGGATCTTCCGCAGTAACTTTCGCTTTACCATCTTTAGTCAAAGGAAAGTATACCTCTGAAATAAAGTCAGCCAAAATAGGATTTGCTCTACATGTGTATATCAAAAATAATTGCGTGATTACATCCATGCTAACATACTCATCACGCATGGTCTTAATGTATTGAGTGACATCAAGTTTTTGATCTAAAAACCTCGTTTTAAAGATGTTTCTAACTACATCAATTGTTCGATTATCAGTGCTTTTTGATAGCAATCCTTCCTCTAATACTCTTTTTTGAAAATCCTGAGCAGATTCTCCTTTTTCATATGCTTCTATAAGTACAAGCATCTCCTGAATAAGACCTGTCCCTTTTAATAGGTTTGAATTATATATTATTTTTTTCTCTATCACCATTAATTTAAATATGGATGTACCTTGTAGTAGTTATTAAATGCTGAATAATATTGTGCAGAAATTGCCTGAACAGTATCTTTACTTAGAGGACTTGCAGCCCCCATATTTACAGGACCCATATTGTGTTCAATATTTAACCCAGCAGAGTTCTCTTCCAATATTTTTAAAGCATCCTCCTCGCTCTCAATGATATCAAGATCGTAGTTACCTTTATGCAACTGTTCTTCGATTTCGACTGGCAAACGGAATAAGTGATAATAATTTGCTCCAACCTCAGAGTCCAAAGCATATCGCATTGCCTCCATGTGGAATTCAAAGTTGTTATTGGTTGCTTTTGGAAATATATAGTTCAGAAAATCTTTTGAAGTTGAGGCAAAGAAATTCGTATTCCACCAGTTATTCTTTTCGATAAGAAAGCTGACAGCTAACCTTATTTGTTTTATCTGCTCAAAGATTTCGTCTTTCATTTACTCTTCTTATTTGATACTATTAAATCTTTCACATCAATATCTAGAATCATTGCTATGTCATAAAGAACCTCTAGTCGTGGTTGCTGTCTATTTTGCACATATCCATTTACTACATTGAAACTCTCTTCTAGTTTTTCCGCTAACCAAGGCTGCTTAATTCCTTTCTCTTCGAGGACTTCCTTTATTCGGTTCATTTCCGTCTAAAATTATTCATCCAAGATAGTATTTAACGCATTGAGTGGTTAAAAAGCGGAATAAAAGATCGCGCATGTTTTAAAATTAGCACATTAAATATTATTCCAAAAACACATAATATATTGCGCATGATTAATCCAAGTAAAATTTACGGAAAAATAAAGGAATTAGCAAAAGACAGTTTAGAACAATATTTGGATAGCGAAGGGAATACAATGGTTTATCACAATACTCCTAAGTTTTCCGATTTAGAGGTTTTCAGTTTAGCCATCACAGCAAAGTGTTTGCAAATTCATTCTGAATGCTTACTATGGAGCAAGATCAAAAAGGTTATCGGAACTTCTCCCAGGCCTATGTCACCGCACAAGGTATAATGCAAAAAGGAAACGGCTTAAGGATTATTTTATTTATTGTAGTCATATTATGGCAAATATCATGAAGCCATCAAGTGATATAGAACTATTAGATGATATGCCTATTCCGATATGTAAATTGAGTTGTGAGAAACAAAGTGCAGTTTGCAGAAAAGAACCCGGTAGAGCAAAGGATACGATACGGCAATGCCAGGCAAGTTTTTCATAGGTTATAAGCTCCATCTGATCGTATCAGACTCGTATATTTTCCAAGATATAATGATAAGTAGTGCGAGTACATATGATATAGAATTTTTAAAGTCTATTAAACAAACACATTTGGTGATGCATCATATTAGGGTACCGAGGGTATGTAAGTGCACCCCTTCAACTAAACCAATGAAAGACACATCAAATCAAACTCAATATTCAATACCGAAGAAACCAAAAGGCTTATAATCTTATTGATTCGAAATGGAGGCCTAAAGAAAAGTAATAGAAGCTTGTTTTGTATGGCAATGGTATACCTTTTAAGGAGGAATATAATTTTAGGCTTTGAAAAAATGAGCAGACCAAAGAAGCTTTGACGACCTAATCACTGAAGGCACCCCTATAAACTTGTGTAATCAATTTCCTGCAGATATAGGGGAACAATTGGGCGGCTAAATACAAATCAATTTTATAATTACTATTAATTACATTCTTTACTTGCCGCAGATAGATTCATAACCTAATATAATTACCCCAATATGTGCAGAAAAACTAAACAGCTTATCTTCAGGTTTCCTTTAAGGTGAACTAAAATATTCGCCAACTTAATTCTCTGCTGATAAATGCGTTTTAAGGCCCTTTACGCTTCATTCATAAGACTTTCTTTGTGTGCCCGAGCCCTTTTTTAGGTGGGTAAAAAAAGCCCCCTATAGAAGCCTTTAAAGCTAGAGGGCTTTCAATTTCCATGATTTTGAAAATTTTTAATCTTCACACATAATCTTAATAGTAATTTTTTTGATTACAATAAATAATTATCATGCGTATCAGTTTCCACTATTCAATTTTTTTTTACGGTTTAGTGACCTTGGCAGATTTTCTTGCACGGTCACTCCGAAATAGCCATAAAGAAAAGAATAGAGGTAAAACCAACATGTAAAGGAATAACAAGAAAAAAATGCAGTAGGTTAGTAAAAGTGTGTAGCCGAATTAAACCGGATCAATTAAAACTATTTAGGCCAAACGAATAAAATAACAGCTATTCTGGTCTAATGCGCTTTTCAATTGCTAATAGTTGAAATCATAGCTTACTTTCAAGGTTTTGATTACATTATTCTTATGTCTTTTGCGGACTCGAGAACCTTTCCTACCCCTTTTTTTGCCTTATTTAGCAAACCGGCAACTAAGGAGTTGCATATATATATTAGCTTATTAATAAAGCATGAATAAAATGTTTGAGCAAGAATATTTTAGAGGTTTCTGGATATTTTGTTCTGCTAGAACCAAATGAAGCTGAAAATGACTTTTTTTTACCAATTTTAGCTATAAAGCATCTATGTCAAGTTAAGGATTAGTAAGGCGGCTTATTTTATTGGTTACCCATTGTTTAAGAATACGATATAATAAGAGATGAATAAAAACCACCATTGAAGAAGGAATATCGCACATTAAAAGTTATAGTAAACAGTATTTTTTCAGTTTCTCGGAAAGGAATTTCTATCCACAGATATATTAAAGTCTTTAATTTTATAAGTTTAGACGTCCTTATTTGGTGCCTAAAGTTTAATAGATTGTACAATGGTAAGTCAACACCCTTATTTTGATAGTTTTAATAATGCTCTAACACAGATATTTTCTGTTGTTCTAGAAGGGTTAAGTAGTCTATGGAAAAAGTTATTATACAGTAATTACTTTCCAGCCCCATTCATTTTTTTTCTTATTGAATGATAAAACGGCCTTTCCATTCACAGTTTCACCATTTTGTACCTTGTTTTCAGCTATTAATTTAGGAGGGACGAAACAATTATCGACAAACCCAAAGTTCTCTGGTGGTATTACTTTTAGTGTTCCTTCATAATCCCTAACTGCTTCTGAATTCAAATGTGACTCTGCTTTCCTTGCCGATAGTATTTTGTAAAACCCGTCCTGTCCGTCACCGTGAAATCTAACTTTTAAAAGGGCCCCGACTTTGGGGCTGTCTAAATGGCCGGAGTATTTGAAGAATCCGAACTTTTCCTTGTCCTTCACAAAATTCAATATGTCCTTGTTTTCATTAACGAACTCTACTGCAATGACTTCTTCAGGGATGTCTTGGAATAATATTTCTTCTGCCTTGTTTAAATGTTTTGAGTAAAGGTCTTTATTACCTTTTTCCCTTGTGGCTGATTTATACCAATCTTGCTCTGTCCATTGAATGATTTGGTTTGGCAACCTCCATTGCTGCTTTTCTCTAGTCGATATTAACCTTTGAATTTCAGTTTTTGCTTCCCGATACATTTTCTTTTCCATAAGCATTCCAGCAAATGTTTGTCTTATTTTGACTAAGTATTCTTCTGGTGTATTTAGGCTCAATGCCTTGCAGTAGCAAGCAAACTGAATTTCTTTATCATCTAGAAATATTTGGGACATTAACTCCCAAACCCAAAAACTATTTCTTTTTTGCTTTGCAAAAGGCAAAAAGGAAGAAAGGGTGTTTTCTTCATCCCCTAGCGCTAACAATAGTTTTGCTTTGAAGTAAGGCGGATATTGAAATTCGGGATGCTTTTCAATTAATTGGTTTAATTTGGGAATAAATGTGCGTATTTTGTCTTTATCGACACCGCCCTTTACTGCAAAAGGATCACCTTCCAGCAATATTTTTGAATAAGCTATATAAGCCTGTTCAGCAATGGACATTATTTTTCTGCCATTATATTCTTGCTTTAAGTAATCGTCTGGACGGAAGTTTTCAAAATCCCACCAGTTGGCAAAATTCAGATACAACATCCAGTTTTGGTATCCTTTGTGAAATGCCTTATAAATAAAAGTATATGCTTCTGAGGGTTTGGAAAAACTAAAATCCTTTATAATATTAAAAAGTTCACTTATTTTCATTTGGTCCTTAGGATCTTGTTTAAGTAGACCGAACACTATGCTACCAATTTGCCAGGCTGAATTATCAAACACCATGTTTTCATCATTGGGAAGTTTCAGGTCTTTGATGCTTTGTAAATGCTTTTTAAAAGTCTCATATGATTTGGGCTGTGAATTCTTTTTGAGATATTCATAGTGTACCCATGCCGCCGCTCGTTTATTCCAAATGTTATCCGGCTCTGACTCCAAAGCTTCATTAGCCATTTTTAACGCCTCGTCAAGATCACCAGCTTTTCGGAGGTTGTTGATTTCCTTAAATGACATAATCCCCTTTTTTTAGACGTTTAACAATACTTTTAACTTTTGCTAGTAATTCGGGGCTATTGCATTTATTTTTTAAAGGGAGTACCCTTCCAAAAAAGCCATCTTTATTATACTCGAAATCTATAACACATGAAGAACCATTCTTCTCTAAAGTATATCTTTCTCGATAGAGAAAATGTTGAATATTTGATATGACTTCATCCTCATCTAGATTTTTTTTAATCTGGTCAAATAAAGTTTTTAAAAAAGGCTTCTCTTCTTCAAGGGCAACATCAAACTCCATTCGTTTTAAAGCATACTGCAAATTATTTCGGACGATAATAATTTTGGGGGAATTATCAAGAATCTTTGAAATTTCATCGAAAAGTTCATTTGAGGAAGTTCTAGCAGGAAGCTTTTGAAAGCTTTTCTTAAAGGTATTCTTACCATTTACCCAGTATTTAAAAGCGGCTGTTTGGTTCTCTTTTTTAAACAAATATCTGATTTCATAACCTATCTTTTGCCATGCTTCGATTTCAATGTCGTGCTTTCTAAGATTGTACCATCTCTGAATAAAATGATCTTGAAAGCTAAATGGAACATTAGCAAGGCCGAACCTTTCCAATTCTGTTTGAACCTTTCTGATATTGACTTCAGTTGTTTGGGATTTGGGACCACTTAATTTGTAAAAAGCTTCTTGTACATTACTATCTACAAAAAGCATCTCTGAAAAAGATGAAAAATAGGGCGGGTTTATGCAATACAGCAAATCAGATGCTCTTGTTATTGCAGTGTATGCCCAGCGATAAAAGTCTTGGTTTGTTTTCCCCAAACGGGTGTGATTAGATTCAGCATAATTGAATTTGTCCAAAGTTCCTTTATCCCAAAAAACAAACGTACTTTCCCACTCACCACCTTGGGCTTTATGACATGTCACGGCATAGCCATATTTCAAAAGTATACAGTTGAAATATTCGTCGTTTCGAATTGCTTCTTTAAACTCCTCTGTTTCTTTTTTTAATTTAGGATGTCTATTTTTGAAGTCTACATAAAGTGCACGTTGTTCCTCAGATTTAAGATAGTTGTCACCATATAAATAATTCTCTAAAATATATCCGCTTATATTTCTCGACTGGCCATTCTCATCTGGTAAAACCAGGCTGACTTTTCTCCATATAAGTTTGACGACCACAGTTTTACCGCCTTTAGTGTAGAAACGGACTGTTCTAGATTCAACTGAAGGGCTTGTCTCAGCAACAACTGCAAATTCGCCATTCATAATTCCATGCAAGTAATTATTGCTCCCAATAATAACTGTGTCAGATGTCTGAATAGGTAAGTCACCTCCAAACTTATCTTTACGGATATCCTTATTTAAATCGAGTGCTGTTTTATTCTTATAGCAAATAATGATTTTCTGGCCCTGTACTTTATTGTAAGTTTCCAAATAATTCTGGTAAGGAGGATTGAAAATATCACGGTTGTTTTCCCTCAAATCAAACTCGTTAAAATAGCCAGAAGTAAGACTTTGTCTGATTTTGGTAGCTGAAAGTAAAATCCCATTATTAGAATCTTGGCGTTTTACCTCCCTCATTTCAGTGTGAGCTACGGCACTTTTATATTCTTCTCTAAGGTAATCAGGAGTAAGTGCTGGCGAAAAACTCATCCCAATAGGTGGTAACTGTGCCGGGTCACCAATGAATATAAGTTTACTTGTCACATGAGCATCCTGTATTCTTCCGTATGTGATTAAATCACGCAATAAGTAGCCACTTCCAAAGCGAAAAAACTCACCTTGGCTTTGGATGTCACTCACCATGGAAGCTTCATCTACGATCATTACGGAATCGTGAACCTTTCGATTATTTCTTAACTTATAATGGTATAGAAACGAAAGGTTATTTTCACCTTCTTTCTTTATTTCATATAGTTTTTCAAAACTGTAAATACCCTTATGGATCGTTGTAGACTCAAAGCCTGTTTTCTGGTTTATTACCTTAGCGGCCCTTCCTGTAGGAGCCATGAGTTGATATTTCTTATTGATGGATTTTAAATATTCCACAAACCCCTTTAAAAGCGTAGTCTTACCACTTCCAGCGTATCCCTGGAGAATAAATATTCGCTCATCACTTTCTAGAAAAGTGTGAAGACTCTCTAGCGCATTGCGCTGGTCTTTAGTGAGAGTGATATGTTGGAAGAAGTTAAAGATTTTCATTGGGTATCAAGATTTACACAAAGTTGAGGAACATCTGTGCACTTGATGTGCATTGTTAACTTTTGTCTAAATTATATAAATTTTTCTTGAAGCTGAGTTAAAGAAGTTGGATCTATATCATCATTCAATCCACTTTTTAAAGGTTCTTGGAAATTTAAAGGATTTAGTATTTCTTCCATAAATGCAACTATCTCATTTACTTCGTATTGAGTGACGGAGTCACTTTCTGGGTGGGCGGCCTTCTTATTTCTAGTATCCCTAATTTCTGGCCAACCAAAGTAGTTTGAGTTTTCTTGATTGAATAGAAAAATTAATACACAAGACATTTTAAAATCGGTGGTAATATAACGTTGACTTACTTCGTTTTCTTCATATGAGTAATATGAAGACCTTTGATAATAAGGAGGATGATATTTTAAAACTGATTTCCATGTTTTTCGAGATAAATTTTCGTGGACTTTTATGTTTCTATTTAGATAACATTTCTCCCCTACTTCAAAAATATCATCAAGTCTTAAAAACTCCTCAATACAGATATACAACTGTAGGTATGCGTAATTGAAGTATTTTTCATTAAAAAATGATTGTTTTAACAATTCGAATGATATTGTTAGATTATTTTGTACTGTTTCGCCTAATGATGTATCTAAGGATTTACAGTTCGATGCTATGACTGAAAATTTTCTATACGTATTTTTTAACCACCTAGCTTTCTTTAAACTTTGCTCTAGCCTTTCAAGTAGTCCTTCTATTTTTTTTGAAGTATCGCTACTAACATCTTTTCTTATGAATCCATCTGCTCCTGCTTCTTGAAGAGCTTTTAAGTTTTCTGCGCTGCTGGTCGCAGAAAAAATGATTATTTGGATGCCTGGATTCTCTTTTTTGATTTCCTTTATTAGTCGAATGCTTGAAACATCCTCTGCGTTTAAGGAAGCAAAATCATTCATATTAAGACGAAAGTCTAGGATTACTACATCAATGTCCTCAGCATTTATCTTCCGTAGTGACCTGTTGATGACCTCTTCTGTACTTAAAGATCTAAAACCCTCTCCAAGATAATCTATATGAATATCATTTACATCTCCTAATAGGTATGCAAATATTTCAAACCATCCCTTTTCTGATTCATCGTCAACTAACAAGACTTTCGGCTCGTTCTCGTATTTTATTTTTAGTTTTTCACTAGAAATTTTTTCTGAATTAAATATAGGATTAGCTGTCCTTAGGTATTTGAAGTATAGGTTGGACCGAACATTTTTGAATAACTTTTCCAGTTCATCTACTTCATCACACCTTAATGTTGTTGCCCATTGATGAATTGCCCACTCGTTGGCAATGGAGTGTTGGTCGCGGTAATTCTTTGGAGGCTCTAGTTTTAATTTCTTTATTTCCAAAGGCAGTTCCTTCTTATTCATTAGGGTAGAGTCAATTCTTGCAGCGTTACCAATAGCCTTTTTACTATAGTCAATCAAATACACGCCTTGGGTTTTGAGGATGTTGAAGTATTCATTTTGAAATAGGTACTCCATTCCAACAAAGCTATAAATGAAAAGCCTTTTTGTTTGGTTAGCTGTAGGCGTACATCGTATATGTGTAGCTAATCTTAACCCATTAAAATCAGACAGGGTTTCACCAAAACAGAGAGGAATAAAGATGTTGTCATATTCCGTATCAGTTAACCATTCATCTAACTTTTCAGATAATTTTTTATCAGAGACATCATTAAATATCTTACCTTCTTTTGCCCCCTTAATTGCATTTTGTATATACTTAGATACTGGACGAATGAACAAGTTAGCACCTGATATTTCTACGGGATCTTTTTCTATCTCCCTGTTAGCCTCATTTAGTCTTTTATTTAACTTCTCTTCTATTTCTGGATTCTTCCCAAATAAAAGATATTTTAAATTGCCTTCTCCGTTATTTTGTCTTATTAAAATTTGAAGGTTTTGATAAAGTATTGCAACAGGTATGGTTGCTTTGTTTTCATCTAAGTGCCTCGTGCTTTGACTTCCACTAAAGATCACTACAGATAAACCTTTATCAGAATCAGCTCTTTCAAGTAATTTATCTCTCTGCTTTAGGGCATTACCTTTATCCTCAGTAAAGTCAAGGAAAGACTCGTGGTATAGTATAATATTTCCAGTATTGTAGAGCTGTTCACCAACACTTGAAACATCCTTAATATTGTAGAGTGGTGTTATTTTGGAATCATATTGTGCTAACTTTTCCTCAGACCACCCAAAGTCTTTTTGTCTTAACTTTTTATCATCGATTAAGTAAATCATAACACATTAGTTTTTTTTAGGGAATGAAAGAAGGTGCTCAACACCTTGGAAGCTATTCAATGGTTTTGAAAAACGTTTTTTACCGTTCCACAAATTGATGGTTGCATATTCATTGTTGCCAAAATCAGCACTTAAAAACAAGTTGCATAATCCGTTAACTTGGTTTTTTATCAATGAACTATATGTTTGCCCAGTTCTATCTACAGTATTTTGAATAGTTTTATTATATGATCCATTTAGGTGATGAATGGAAAAATGAATGTTGCCATTAATTTCCTGAAATTTCAGTCTCACTTTAGGTTTTTCAGCTCCAGAATGTTGTTCGATAATGAGCTTAATTATTTTGTTGTATGCTTGAACGAGTTTGTCGACAGCTGTAAAATATTCAAGATTGGGTAAAAAAGAGTCATTGACTTCAAAAACGATTTTTTCATGCCAATCCTTATTAGAATTTACTCTATTTAAAATTGCTTTTAATGACTGGTTCCCGCTCTTTAAATGGAATAAGTTTTTAAAGTGAAGGACTAATTGAGTAAAATTTTGAATAGGTTCGTTTGTGATTGGTGAAATCACTTGAGGGTCAATCTGAAAGAGCTCAATTTCGTTCGTTTCGGCTAATTTTTCATTGTAATTTACGGGGACACCAGGGTTTTTTTCAGCCCACTGGCTTAAATTAGTAGACTTCCAGGTCACTTTTATTTTATTTGTAGACCATCCCCAATTAAGCTTCTTTCCTTTATAGTCTTTTCCAGTTAAGAATCCACGTATAATTGCTTTTATCTTAGGAGGGGCATAATAATCCTTACCGTGTCGTTCATATGCAGCTATAATTTTTGATATATGCTGATGATAATCATAAGTTTTAGTTCCACAATATTCGCAAATCCTACTTAGCTCTTCCGAATCGATATCGTGGCAGGTAGAGCGGAGGACGGGGTTTTGATTATATTCAAAGAGAAAAGTATACAGATAGCTTGGGTCAATATATTTAGGGAGATCTTTATTTTCTTGCCTATTTGGTTTTTCTTCACCAAGTTTAAAGTTTTGAGCTTTTTTCTTTAAAATAAAGTCCTCAATTTTTTTAACACGTTCTTCTAAAGTTCCTTTAACTTCCAACTCTCTTGAAGTTAGCTCTAGTATTCGACCCCGTTGATTTTGATCAATTTTGTTATTACTAAGAAGGTCTCTAATAAAGTCATATTTAATATTTCCCATCTCCGAAAGTTTGTTATTGTAATAAACATCCATTGCCTTCTTAATGCCCTTCTCTTGCCAAACATGCAGAACCTTATTAATAGAATATCCATCACCTGCAAGCTTTTCAAAACGCATTTTTAATCCTTGATAGGTTGCGTTTTTAGGACCTTTAACCATTTTTAGGAATTCTAACTTTCCATCCAGCACGTTCTTTAGATTAGCATTATTATTTTTCACATGGCCTTTATCTGCGATATAGTCGCATTCAAAAATCTTTTGTGCTTTGTCAAAGCCATATTTTTCCCAATAGTAAAGCCACATTCGAATTTCCTTAACATATCTTCTCCGTACATTTACCTTATCGTTTACAATCAAACCAGTAGCTTCTTGCCGGCAACCTGACTTTTGTAAGCGGGTTTTTTGGGGGTTAATATCAAGGCGCTGATCCACTTCTATAATCCGCCTCAATTCTTGGGTAAATTCTTCTTTATTGTAGATGTTATGTGGTGATGAGAAGGTTATATCATCAGCATAGCGAGTAAATGTTGCCCCAAACCTGTTCGCAAGGCCATTCAATCTGCGGTCAAGTTTTTTACAAAGTATATTTGTAAGTGTTGGAGAAGTCGGACTTCCTTGTGGAAGAACGGTTTTTACCTCATCATTGATTTGGAATGGATGTGTGCATAAACAAGCTAGTAAAAAAGCCAGTGGCTCTTTCTCTCCTCGGAGATTGAAAGGCTCATACATGAATCCCAATTTCACCCGATTTCGATCAAACGAATGAAAGAAATCCTTCAGGTCAATGTTTAGAACATAGTGGTGGCCCACATGCTCTTTAGCGTTATCTACTATAGATTTATCCTTAACAAAACCGGTTGCTGCCTTATGAGGCCTATATATGCACTGCAACACTAAATTTAGTGAACGTAAAATAGTTTTTAAACCACTTACAGGAGCGTTGATTGTCCTTTCCGCACCCGATTTTTTTTTAATAGTGAATGTTCGGTAGCGATTTTTACAGACTTTGGGGTTAGCGTAATAAGTCAAAGACCTTAAATGAATCGGTTTGCACTCGGCTCCATAAAGTATTTTCTTTGCATAGCTTAATAATTGGATCAAGTCTTCCCTATTTTGCATAATAGCAAAGCTTTCTCTTATCTGGTCTTTATGTTTATTTTCAACTTTCATTTTTCTCACTTAAAGTCTTTGAAGACACCTACCCGGATACTCTATATGTATAAAACTTTCAACCCAAATGATTGAAACAAAACAAGATGTCGACATAGAATAAATCAAAGCAGTTAAATCAATAAAATAAAAATTAATTAACTGAGACTATTCTGAAGTCACATTCATCCCGACTGTATGCCGAGATTAGATGCCGATCGTTGCTTAAGATCTAAACCTAAAGCCAGCACCCACGAATCAATATCTTAGGGTAGGTGTTTCAAAGAACTTCTGCAATAGTATGACATATCTGTGCATTCTAACTGCACTTTAAATATACAGTTATAATAAATGACTACAAATAGATTTTAAACTAGGCTCTCTTCCTCATTATCTATAAGTAATATAGGTATCTTTACAGAGTGCTATAGGTTCACGATAAAGATTTAAACATGTCTGTAAACAAAAATGCACTGATACGCTATCAGGTTCTTGACCGATGTTTTCGCAATACAGGCAGATTATATTTTTGGGAAGATTTACTTGAGGAGTGTAATAAAGCTCTCTTCGAATTCGATTCTAAAAACGAAGGAATCAAGCGAAGACAGCTATTTGATGATATGCGCTTTATGGAAAGTGAGCAGGGATGGTCCGTTCCTCTTGCTAGGGTTCGTAAAGGTAGAAGAGTGTACTACCGTTATGAGAATCTCGACTTTTCAATAAACAATCAGCCATTAAATGATTCTGAAGCTGAACAGATTAAATCTGCTCTTCAAATACTTTCAAGATTTTCGGGGTCTCCACAATTTGAATGGGTGAATGAATTAATACCGAGGCTTGAGTCAAAATTTGGATTGATTGAGAGAAAAAAAGAAGTTATTAAGTTTGAAAGTAACGTTGACCTAAAGGGGTTGAATCACTTAACTCCACTATTTAATGCAATTATTAACGAGCGAGTTTTATCAGTTAAATATAAGGACTTCAAAAGTTCTGAAGCCTATGAGGTCACTTTTCACCCTTATTACTTAAAACAGTATAATAACAGGTGGTTTGCCTTTGGTCTAAATCCATATAAAGGAGCTCCAAACTGGAATCTTGCCTTGGATAGAATTTTAGAAATATCAGAAACTAATTTGGAGTACGAGGCATCTCAAACAGATTGGGAAGAATATTTTTATGATTTAGTTGGTGTTAGCCGGCCTATGGGATTGGAGCCCCAAGAAATAATATTAAAATTCAGTCCTGAAGTTTCTCCCTACGTTATTACTAAACCAATTCACCCAAGCCAAAAAAGTAAAAATGGCCCTACAGGACTCGAGGTTAGGATTAAAGTTATACCCAACTTCGAATTACAAAAGCTGATTTTATCTTATGGAGAACAGGTGGAGGTGATATCGCCAACAGATTTGAGGGAGTGTATTTCTAACCGTCTTACTTCAGCTAATCGGCTTTATTAAGTTTATCAAGTTTTGGGTTTTTCTCACGTTTTCAAGGAACGCTATTTTTGAGCTGATTCGTGGTTGGTTACCCGTTATGCTCTAAATAAGATAATTAATTTCAACCGCTTCTTGATAATCTACCAATGGAATTGCTTCCTGTGTCAGAGCGAAAAGTATTTAGACCTTCTTTCCTAAGATACTACACATAGTATAGGAGGGTGCACTTTTTGAGTTTTTTCTCACCCCCCCCCTTTATTGCAGTTGATTTTAATTCAGAATGTAGGAGGTAGGGAATATTTTTCCTTAGTATAATCAGAATATATAGAAAGTCTAGTCGGTTGGTTTGACTGTATCAATGTCTTAAAAAGGTGTCAAACCGTCACCTATGCTGTCACCGACTAGAAAATAAAAAAGGCAACCCTCTGATTATCATCGGATTACCTTTATAAAGTGAGGTCGGGAGCGGATTCGAACCGCCGTACATGGTTTTGCAGACCACTGCCTAGCCACTCGGCCACCCGACCTTTTTAGGGAAGAACAAATATATAACGCTTTTTCACCCTATGCA
>Ga0102926_1000261_pt1 | contig 29578 bp, 22 predicted proteins | sample SalPonR1_A_D2_MG_FD_78173 | JGI IMG/M metagenome (GOLD analysis project Ga0102926, IMG submission 78173) | Salt pond soil microbial communities from South San Francisco under conditions of wetland restoration - Salt Pond MetaG R1_A_D2_MG | ecosystem: Environmental > Aquatic > Marine > Intertidal...
CCTCTTAAGCGGGGAAACTACAGGCAGTTGTCGGTGAATGAAGATGCCCTTTTTTATTTTAATGCAGAAGATGGAGATTTTAATAAATTTGAATACAGAGTACCCCACGAGATGAACCTTTATAAATACTCATTCACTGAAGAACAAGAACATGAACTATTGAAAGGTGTTAATGACTATAAACTTTCTTTTAACGGGAATAGCATTATTTATAAAAAAGGAAATAAGGTAAGTGTATTAAATACGGCTTCATTAAAAGATGAGCAGGTTAATTTACATGATTTAGAATTTTGGTATAATCCTGTAGAGGAATGGCATCAGATATTTAACGAAGCCTGGCGATTAGAGAGAGATTATTTCTATGAACCGAACATGCATGGTTTGGATTGGAAGGACATGAAAGAAAAATATGGTCAATTGATTACAAGAGCTACTTGTCGTTCCGATGTGGGATTTATCATTGGCGAATTAATTGGCGAATTAAATACATCTCATACCTACGTTTATGGGGGTGATTCTAAAAGAAATGCCGATTATGTAAATATTGGTCAACTGGGTGTTGACTGGATAACTGATGCCGAAAATAAATTATACCGGTTTGGGAAAATCTATCAAGAACCGGATTGGTCAAGAGAGATTTGGCCTCCGTTAGCTAAACCGGGAATCAATGTTTCAGAAGGCGATTATTTTTTAAAAGTGAATGGAGAAAAGGTTACTTCGGATAAAAATATTTATAGTTATTTTATTGGATTAGCCAATCAGCAAATTACTATAACCGTAAATTCAGAGCCCTCTTTAGCCGGAGCCCGCGAAATTATTGTTGAACCTGTACATAGCGAACGTGGTATAAGATACATGGCCTGGCTCGAGCATAACCGGAAAGTAGTAGATAAAGCATCCAATGGAAAGATTGGATATATTTACCTTCCCGATACGTATAATGGGTCAGCTACTGATTTCCCTAAATATTTTTATTCTCAAACCAAAAAAGAAGGGATTATTTTAGATGGAAGGTTTAACGGAGGAGGATTAGACCCCGAAATCTTTCTGCAACGTTTACAAAAAAAGCCACATGGTTACTGGACCCGCAGATATTCTCATGATCAACCTATCCCGTTGCTTGCCGTTGATGCACATATGGCTTGCCTAACCAACAGATATGCAGGTTCGGGAGGAGATGAACTGCCCTATGAATTTAAATTAAATAATATGGGACCGGTCATTGGTACCAGAACCTGGGGCGGATTAGTGGGAGTATCTATGTTTATGCGATTAATTGACGGTGGCGGACTTACTGCCCCCGATTACAGGATTTATAACGCTAAAGGTGAATGGGTCGTTGAAAATGTTGGGGTTTATCCTGATATTGAGGTAGAAATTGATTCGGAGAAAATGTCTGAAGGATATGATACGCAGTTAATGAAAGCAGTTGATTATTTAATGAAGAAAATTGAAGAAGAACCGCAACCATTCCCTCAGCACGAGCCATATCCTGTATATGAATAATTGGCTGGCTTAAGATAAAAGGAAAGCAAAATGAGGCTGTCCAAAAAGAATCGCAAGTGTCATTGCGAATGAAATGAAGCAATCTTTATTTATTGAATATCAGCAAATTGCTTCACTCGTTCCTCGTTCGCAATGACTGTTTTCTAACTTTTTGGACAGCTCCATTATATTAATAAGGTAACAGCTTAATATGATTAATCCATATAATTTTCTCTAATTTTTTTAAACTCTGAACCTTCTTTCCATTTAGGGAAATAATCACTGTTTGCCAGTTCGTATCCTATGCGAAACATTAGTTTAGCATCCTCAACAATTCCTTCAAAACTCCATGTTTTTGGATCGTATTCATCTGTAGGTTTATGGTAATAGTAGTTAAGCCATTCTTGTTCCATCTGTGCAGCCCATTCTTTCCCATATTCTCTGCTATCACAATTTCCACGGGCAAACATGGCAGGGACCCCTGCCCGGGCAAAGCTAAAATGGTCGGCACGGTAATACATTCCGGTGTGAGGATTGGGATCGGGTAAAACATATCGGTCATACTTTTCGGCAAAGCGTTTGATGTAATCATCCAGTTCGGATTGCCCATATCCGGTAATCATTATATCCTTATACGGCCCAAAAGGCAACAATAAATCATTGTTAATATTAACCACGGTTTTATTTAATGGAAATACGGGGTTTTCAACATAATATTTTGATCCTAAAAGACCCTGTTCTTCTGCTGTTGGGGATAAAATCATAATGGAACGTGAGGGGCTTCTTTTTAAACGGGCAAATGCTTCTGCAATTTCCAGCATCCAGGCTGTGGTTGTTCCGTTATCTACCGCTCCGTTATAAATGGAGTCTCCATTCATAGGTTCACCTACACCCAAATGGTCCCAATGCGAAGAATATATGATTACTTCATCGGCACGGTCGCTACCGGGTAATAATCCGATAACATTTTTTGAGGTAGCAAACTGATGACTGCTTTTGATGGAAAAGTTTATCCGGGCATTTAGATTAACCGGCTCAAAACCGGGTTTTTTGGCTTTTTCTTTTAATTCATCAAGGTTACTTTCTGTTAAAGAAAAAAGCTCATGTGCTGCATTGTTCGTAATCCATCCTTCCATTTCGCACATCGACAGGTAGTTGTCATCAGGTTTTAAATAGAGCTTTGGAATAGTAGCCCCGTTTAGTACAACACTCCAGGGGTATCCCGCAGGCTCGGTTTCATGGATGATAAGTATCCCTTTGGCTCCCTGGCGGGCAGCTTCTTCGAATTTGTAAGTCCATCGCCCGTAATAGGTCATTGCATTTCCGTTAAAAAAATCTTTATCCTCTGTTCCAAATCCTGGATCATTTACTAAAACAATCACTGTTTTGTTTTTTACATCTATCCCTTCGTAATCGTTCCAGTTGTATTCAGGAGCGACAATTCCATAGCCGGCAAATACAATATCCGAATTTTTTAAGTTTATCTCATCCACCAGTTGTTTCGAAAAAGCAACAAAATCATCTTTATAATTAAGTTCCAGGGAGGAGTAACGTATATTAAATTTCATTTTTTCATCAGGAGTATTTTTTACTTCAACCATAGGAACTTCCTGGATATAACTCCCGTTTACTGCCGGCTCGAGTCCAATACGTTTATATTCATTAATCAGAAAATCTACCGCTTTCTCCTCTCCCTCAGTAAAAGGTTTGCGACCCATAAACTCATCGGATGAAAATTCAGTTACTATTCTTTTCATATCTTTACTATTAATAGTAGATTCTGCTTTCTGATAATCAGGTTGGCATGATGTTAGCAGTAAAGTTACCGATAAGATGAGAAATGCTGGTTTATGGTTCATGATACTGTATTTTTGATTTACGGTTTAACGCGTTGAAATTAATTATTTCATCAGGAAAAACGAAATCAAAACGGTTTTATTCTTATTTTTACATGTTTAATTTAAACTTATTGGTAATGAGGAAATTATTTCTAACATTTTTATCTATAGTGGTGTTAAATACTGTTTTTGCAAGTCAGCACACTTTAAACCTGTCTTCAAAAATTAAAGAAGTTACTGTATATAGGCAGGGCGCTCAGGTTGAACGAGAAGGCTCAGCGAATTTACCTTCCGGTATTTCTACTGTTGTATTTACGCATCTCCCCCGCAATATAAGTCAGGAAAGCATTCAGCTATCAGGGGTTGGTAATTTTTCTATTCTTTCGGTAAATTATCAGTTAAATTATCTTAAAAATAAAGAAAACAGTAAAGAGCTTCAGGAGCTTGAAGATAGCCTGGCTTACTGGCAACATAACAAGGCGGAGCTGGAAAATAAGCTGCATATTTATCAAGCCGAGCTGGATATTTTATTGGCTAATAAATCGATTGGTGGACAGCAAAACGGGTTAGATGTTGAAGTTTTAAGGGCTGTCATGGATTATTTTCATGATCAATTGAGCCGTATAAAGCGTAATGAATTAAAAGTTGGTGAAGCACTTAAAAAAGCAAACATACAGATTCAAAGAATTCAAAACCAACTGAATAATTTACGCGCCAGGAGAAATGAGCCAACATCGGAAATTATGGTACAGGTGCAGTCAGCGAAACCTGAAAAAGCGATGTTTAATCTAAAATACTTTACTTACAATGCCGGGTGGACTCCTGAGTATGATTTAAGAGCCGCTAATATAACCCAACCTGTGGAAATGAGTTATAAAGCCAATGTTTTTCAATCGAGTGGTGAGGACTGGAATGATGTAAGACTAACTGTATCAACCGCTAATCCACAGATGAATAATGAGAAACCTAATCTTCACCCGTGGTATTTAAGCTTTTTCGAGCCCCGGTACCCCATTTCTCGTTCTCGCCCTAAACCAACTGCCAAAGTAGCGCAATCGCTGGATACATATAATGAAGTAGTGAGTGTTGCTGATGAGGTAGAATTTGAAATAGTTGAAAACCAAACCAACGTTTCTTTTAGGATTGATATTCCTTATTCAATTCCTTCTGACGGACAAAAGTATGCCGTACAGGTTAATTCTTTTACCCTTCATGCTGATTATACTTATTATACCGCACCTAAGACTGATAATACAGCCTATTTGTTGGCAAAAATCACCGGATGGGAAGATTATAACCTTTTACCCGGAACGGCCAGTATATTTTTCGAAGGAGCTTTTGTGGGTACTTCAACTATCAATCCGGTAACTTCAGAAGATACTCTTGATTTATCCCTGGGAAGAGATGAGTCGGTTGTGGTTACAAGAACAAAAATTAGAGACTTTGAAAGCAGAAGCTTTTTGGGTTTGAACAAAAAAGAAACGTATGGATGGGAGATTAAAATCAAAAACACCAAAAACACAGCGGTTTCAATTGTTGTAGAAGACCAGTTTCCTCTTTCTACGCACAAGGATATTGACGTAGAGCACCTGGAAAAATCGGGAGCCAATTTAAATGCGACAACGGGGAAATTAACATGGGATTTGACGATAGAACCACAAAAGTCCAGTGTTTTACAGATGAAGTTTGCGGTTAAATATCCAAAAGATAAAAAGGTTAATTTATAAATAGATGAGGTTGTTGAGACACAAATTTGTGTCTCAACAAATTTTTATCTCCCTCCAAACTCCATTAAATAGGCTTTAATAAATCCGTCGAGGTTTCCATCCAGTACATCCTGAACATTTCCTGTTTCGTAGTTTGTACGAACATCTTTAATTATTTTATACGGATGCAGTACATAGTTTCTTATTTGGGATCCCCATTCAATTTTTTTCTTTTCCCCTTCAATTTTTGCTCTTTCCTCGGTTTTCTTTCGTAATTCTATTTCATAAAGTTGCGATTTGAGCATTCGCATAGCATTTTCTTTATTTTTAAGCTGCGAACGGGTTTCCTGGTTTTCAATAACTATTCCTGTAGGTGCATGTCTTAACCGGACAGCTGTTTCTACTTTATTTACATGCTGACCTCCGGCTCCGCTCGAACGAAATGTTTCCCATGAAATATCTGCAGGATTAATGTGTATTTCAATGTTGTCATTCACAACGGGCGAAACATAGACTGAAGCAAATGAGGTATGTCTTCGGTTATTCGAATCGAATGGAGAGAGTCTTACCAACCGGTGCACACCATTTTCACTTTTTAAATAGCCGTAAGCGTATTCACCAATAAATTCGAGCGTTACTGTATTAATCCCTGCTTCATCACCGGGTTGAAAATTTACCTCTTTTATTTTATAATTGTTTTGCTCGCCCCAGCGAATATACATTCTCATCAGCATTTCTGCCCAGTCGTGGCTTTCAGTCCCTCCGGCACCCGGATTTATTTGTAAATAAGCTCCCAACGCATCCTCTTCATTGCGCAGCATATTTTTCAGCTCGAGGGTTTCGATGAGTTTAAGCATTCTTTCATATTGCCGGTCAACTTCTGCTTCTTTCATTTCTCCCTCTTTATAAAAATCGAGGGCAAGATGGAGTTCTTCTACCTGGGTTTCTATCTCATTAAAAGCATGGGTCCATGCTTTTAATGCTGAAATGCCTTTTAGTTGTTTCTCCGCTTGTTGAGGGTCGTCCCAAAAATTGGGAGCTTGTGTTTTTTCTTCTTCCTCCTCTATTCGAATGTTCTTCCCATCAATGTCAAAGATGCCTCCTCAACGCTTCTGTGCGTTTTTCAATATCTTTAAGTTGTTCGGTACTTATCATAATATGTATAGTTTACGCATATTTTTTACAAAAGTAACAAATATAACTAAACGGACGGTTTAAATAACAAAAAAGGGAGCTGTTAGCTCCCCATGAATAATTGTTTGTTTTATTATTAATAACCACCACTCTGCTCGAGCTTTTCCATTTCTTTGTCGAAAGTTTCTTTATACTTTTCGTAATCATAATCAACTTTTAAGCGCTGATCTCTTGAAAGTCTGTTGTTAAGCGCTTCTTCTAAAGCATCAACACCCATTTCAATAGCCATATAACATTTGTATGTGCCGGCTTTAGTTTGCGTAATTTTTTCGCAAATGGTTTTTACGTTGTTCAATTGTTGATTGATAACTTCTCTAGAAAGAGACTCGAATCTTTCCTCTACTTCTTCAACATTGTTAAATTCGCGTGAGTTAACATAATTGTCGGTAGTTCCTTTAATTATAGTCTCAATTTGACCTGCCAGTGCTGCTTTACTATTGCTGGTTGCTTTTTTGCGGGCAATTTCCATATCAGTGCTCTCACCGGTAGCATTGGCTCTAAAGTTCTTTTTATCGCTTCTGTATTCTGGCCCTGAGCAGTATACCTCGACTAATGTTTCCCCTTTAACATCAGTTACTTCTTTTTTTGACTTACAGCTGGTGAAAGTGCTGCCAAAAACAACAGCTCCTGCCAACAGTAAACCTAATGGTTTGTAAATTCTTTTTTTCATAATGTTGAATTTTAAAAATTAATAATTACAATTATCGTTTTATAGTTCAATTTTTCTAATTTCAGGTATTATCTCATTTATTATTTTTTCTTTTGTTTTCTCTAATGCATCTTCTGCAGCATGATTGAAAGTTCCCGATTTCATCCCTTTTACATTCGTAATACTTTGGGTATAAACTTCCACCCCGCTTTTAAGGTCCCTGATTGAGATATTAAAATCTAAAAAAGCGGTATGTAAATTATATTGATCCATTTTTTCGCCTTCAACAACCGATGATGTTATTTTTATTAACACATTAGCGTTTTCTTTTTCTTCTGTGAATGAAAAAAAGTTTTCGGATAGAGCCGATTTTAAAACACTGGTAACAGGTTTTCTGTTACTGGGCTGCCCAAAAAATATTTCTTCCGACTCAAGGTACGCAAATAATTCATTAACTTCAACCATTATGTTACCATAAGGAATTGATCCTCTTTTTAGAAACATTTGTTTAAGAAAGTTGTCCGGGGCATCATCACCAAAATAATCATCAATATTTAATTCTGCTTTTATAATTTGTCTCTTTCCTTTAGGAGCCATATTAGCGATACTGCATTCAACGATTCCCCGGTTTTTGGAACGTACTTTTTCCCGGGCATCAATAGTAAGCTCCGAAAAATAAAAAGTAATGGGAATGTTCTCCAGGTTTTGTGTTTCGAGCGATGTTTTGTATTTAACGCTCGCATAAACCGGGTCGTTGTCAGCGGAAAGAGTATTTATCTGAAAAAGTTCTTTCCCTGCCTTTATTTCAATGCTTGAAAAGATAGACTGTATCGATTGAAAAATTGCATTATCAAGATACACCCTCCCTTCATCTAAAAGAAAAACAGATAAATCTTCATCTAAATGTTTTTTAACGGCATCAAAAGCTTTCGTATAAAAGACAAGTGCATTATTTATATCGTAAATGTTTTCTGCGTTTCTTGCTTTTTCAAAATAATCTTTCGATAAGTTTTTTGCCTTTTCAAGTTTTTCTCTTTTTTTACGCGCATATTCAGCTTTTGAAAGACGATAATATACCCAATATGCATTTTTATCTTCATAGGTGTCTACTAATTCATACCCCTCAATTTCATCCTTTGCTTTAAGGTTTATATACGATTCATAGCTTTCTTTTAATCCTGAGTTATCTTCCAGCTGATGTAATAACGAGTGGGAAGAAATGTTAACCGATATTTCGGATATTAAATCTGCCAGGGCATTGCTTTTTGCTGCTTGTAAATAATTGGGGTTTGATTTATTTGATTTGCCAACACCAATATAAAAGGTGTTGTCTACAGGCTTTTGGGACACCCATTCAGGCCTTTTGTGTGCAGCATTAATAACGGTGCACGATTGAAAAGGAATAATCAATACAACGAATATAATAAATGGTATTTTAAACTTCCGTAACATTGCCGTTCTGATTTTATCTATATGTAAAAATAAGTTTTATTCGCATTATATTATATTGTTTGATAATAAATTATTACTTCTTTTTATTCCTTAATCATCGAGTTTACCGTATCAAATACCTTGCCATTTTCAAATCCTTTTGAAACGGCAAACCTTATAAGCTTAGATTTTATGGTATATTGGTCAGTATCTTTTATCGATTTCCGCTTTTTTAATAGCTCCTTTTCTAAAACCTTATTATATTCGGATAGGGGAATCTGGTTTAATGCTTTATGAATATAGTCTTCGGGTATATTTTTTTGTTTTAACGCATATTCAATCTTTATTTTTCCCCATTTGTTAAAACGGAATTTTTCTTTTGTAAAAGCTGTTGCATACCGCGCTTCATCAATAAATTTATCATTAACAAGACTTGCTATCAGTGTCTCGGAGTCGCTTGTATTAATCCCCCATCGATAAAATTTTTGTTTTATATCTTCTATGCATTTTTCTTTTTGTGCACACAGGTTTTCTGCTTTTTCCAGAGCCTGTTTTATCGATATTTTTTTTGGCTTGGCCATCTTTATTATTTTAAAATACCCCTCAACATCCTGTCCTTTCCGTTGATATCTTTTTTTAGGGTAATGTTTTGAAATTTTTTTTCTTCAAGAAGTATCGCTGTTTCCTTTCCAAAGTTTTCATTAATTTCTAAATATAGCTTTCCTCCTTTTTTTAGGTGTTGAAGGGCAAAATCTGTTATGGCTTTGTAATAAAGCAGCGGATTATTATCAGGAACAAATAATGCCGATCCGGGTTCGTAATCGAGTACATTCGAGTGCATGAGTTGTTTTTCTTTTTCTGTTACATAAGGAGGGTTGCTTACAATAATGTCAAATGTTTTATCCGGAGCATTCTCTTTATGTAAAATATCAAAAAATTTGCTGTGGACTTTTACACGGTTTAATTTGCTGTTACGACGGGTAATTGACAAGGCTTCGGACGAATTGTCGAATGCATAGACCTTTGATTGATTTAGATTTTTAGCTAATGAAATAGCTATACACCCACTTCCAGTGCCAATGTCGGCTATTGTTTGGTTTTGATTATTGTTTTCTGCAATGATCCAGTCTACAAGCTCTTCGGTTTCAGGCCTTGGAATTAAAACGCCCTGCCCAAGAATAAAAGGAAGACTGTAAAATTCTGTTTTCTCTAAGATATACTGTATTGGTTTATTGATTTTTAATTCTTCAACATCCTGAATGATTTGTGCAGCCAGATTATCATTGACTTCCTCATCTTGTTTTAATTGTAATTCTACTTTAGTGTAACCGAAATAATGATGGATAAGAAGAAAAACAAAACTATTGATTTCCTGAAAAGGATAATGATCGTTTAACTCGGTTTTTATTAGCGAAATTATTTTCTTTATCGTATATTTTACACTCATTTTTCAAAATTATAAAAATTGTATGAGTAACAATACTGTAAATGAAAAATATATGCAACGATGCATATCTTTAGCCAGTCAGGGATTAGGTAATACAGCCCCCAATCCAATGGTAGGTTCGGTAATTGTGTATGATAATAAAATTATTGGGGAGGGATATCATCGAAAATGCGGTGAAGCCCATGCTGAAGTTAATGCTATAAATGCTGTTAAAGATAAAAATTTATTAAAACGTTCGACCCTTTATGTAAATCTTGAACCTTGCTCGCATTACGGGAAAACCCCTCCCTGTGCTAACTTAATTGCACAGTTGAATATTCCTGAGGTTATAATTGGCACAATGGATACAGCATCACATGTTTCCGGTAGAGGGATTGATATATTAAAACGTGCAGGATGCAAAGTAAAGGTGGGTGTGCTGGAAAAAGAATCGAGAGCATTAAATAAACGGTTCTTTACTTTTTATGAAAAAAAACGACCCTATATTATTTTAAAATGGGCTGAAACACTGGATGGCTTTATTGATGTCGAACGAAAAGAGAATCATCCGGTAGAACCAACCTGGATTACGAATGAATTTTCGAAAATGCTTGTCCATAAATGGAGAGACGAAGAACAGTCCATATTAATCGGAACCAATACAGCAAAAGCAGATAATCCTATGCTAACTACGCGTAATTGGGCGGGAAAGAATCCTTTACGTATTGTTTTTGACCGGGAATTAAAGCTCCCCGCGGATTTGAATGTTTTTAATGCTGATGCTGAAACGATTATTATTGCTGATAAATCGAAAAGAACCAGCACAAAAAAGTATTTGAATACAAATGTTGGTATCGAATTTGTGGATTATAATCAGGAGTTTGATAAACAATTATTTGAGGTTTTAACTAAACAGAATATACAATCGGTAATTATTGAAGGAGGAGCAAAAATATTAAATTATTTTATGACCCATAATTTATGGGATGAAGCCCGTGTTTTTGTTGGAAATAAAGACTTTATCAAAGGAGTTTATGCACCACAAATAAATGGGAAAGTTATAAATGAAGAAAAATTAGGCAACAGTAAATTTACTTTAATCAAAAATAAAGGTAACTTTAGTCAATAATTAACAAAGGATTATCATAAAATTTTAAAATAATTAAAAGCTTTTGTAAATTTGATAAGACATTTTTAACAACCTAACCAAACAATGAATTAAAACGTAATAATATGGGAAGAAAATTTAACCGCACCATTATTCTTACCCCACTATTTATTGTGTTGATTTCGTTTGTACAATGCAGTCCGAAATTATACAATACGGGTAAAGATTTTGCAGCTTCTGGAAATTACGAAGATGCAATAGCTCAATTTACTAAATTGATTGAGGAGAATCCTGAATATACAGATGCTTATGTTGCACGGGCAGAGGCTTATGAGGAAATCGGCAATAAAACCGAGGCTGCCAGCGATTATAAAAGAGCGACTACTTTTGAAAGTAAGGACAAATCGATTTTTTATAATGCCGGACGACTGTATTATGAATTAGAACAATATGATGAAGCCATTCCTATGCTCTCAAAGGTTACGTCATTGGATAAAAAACATGTGGATGCATACCGGCTTAAGATGGAAGCTTATGTTGCCTTAGGGCAGTATGATGATGCTTTAGAGGAAAGTAATGAATTGTTAAAGTTAGAGGAAACAGCAGATAATTATTATCGCCGGGGTTTTATTAATGATAAATTGGATAATTATAATCAAGCCGAAGCAGATTTTAAAAAATCAATTCAAAAAGCTCCGGATGAATTAAAGGGGTATGTTGCGCTTGCCGATGTGTTGTTTAAAAATAACAAGATGGACGAATCTCTTACCAACTGCAATAAAGCATTGCAAGTTGACGATAAATGTAAAGAAGCGCTATGGATTAGAAGTAAAATTTATAGAGAAAAAGTTGATTATCCCAGTGCCATTAATGATTTGTCGAAGATGATCATTTTTTCACCCGAGAATGAAGAAGCGTTCTTTACCAGGGGAGCATATTATCAGGAGTTTAACCAACACCAGAGTGCGATAAATGATTTTAGCAAAGTGATCGCTTTAAATCCTGAAAATGAGTTAGCTTATTTTTTCCGGGCAAAATCAAACGAGGAAATTACTCAATATGCTAAGGCCGTCAGTGATTATAAAAAATACCGTAAACTTTCCAACGATAATAGCGAAGAGGCAAAACAACGATTGGAAATCGTTAAAAACAGATTATATGAACTTAATCGCGAAGCAAATCATCCTGTTATAACTTTTGTTGAACCTGCAGAAAAAGAAGGTCAGAAAATTAATGTAATTGAAGATGCTGCTGAAATTACTTTAAAAGGAGTTATAGATGATGAAAGCGATTTAAAATATGCCAAAATTGAAGATAAGGATGTAACTTTTGATGAAGGAGCAGCAAACAATGAATTCACCGTTACGGTAAATGTTAAAGATAAGGATGCTATTTCAGTGACTGTGGCCGATGTTTATAATAATGTACTGGCTACTACTTATAAAATAAACCGAACAGAAATCAATCCGCCGGAAATTAGCTTAAAAGCTCCTTATGCATCATCTACAGGCGAAATATATTTGGATGTTGATAACCGGAAACTTTATGTGGAAGGAAAAATTTCCGATGAAAGCAAGATTAAAAAAATAATCGTGGATGAGATGACTGCAAGCTACTCTGTTGATGCCAATAATCCGGAATTTTTTGCCACCATCGATATTGCTAATAAAAATCGATTTGTCATTAAAGCCGAAGATATTTATGGTAATATTACCGAAAAAGAATATAAATTAAACCGGGAAGCACTTGAGATTTCACAAGAAAATCCAATGGGGAAAACCTGGGTGATTTTTGTTGAAAACTCTGATTATGAAAGCTTTGCAAGTCTTGATGGCCCTATAAAAGATGTAAGTATGATGAAAGCGGCATTGGCAAACTATAAAATTCATAATATTATCCATAAACAAAATATGGCCAAGGCCGAAATGGAAAGATTCTTTTCCATTGATTTGCGCGATTTGGTAAGAAGCAACAATGTAAATTCCTTGTTGGTTTGGTATGCCGGTCACGGGAAATTTATTAATGATGCTGGATACTGGGTGCCTATTGATGCTAAACGGGATGATGAATTTACCTATTTTAATATTAATGCTTTAAAATCAGCATTACAATCGTATTCTAAATATGTAACTCATACTTTGGTTATCACCGATGCATGCGAATCAGGACCTACTTTCTATCAGGCGATGCGTTCGGGTTTAAAGGAAAGAGATTGTGGCGACTGGGAGGCAACTAAGTTTAAATCATCACAAGTATTTTCTTCTGCAGGCTATGAGTTAGCTGTTGATCATTCTCAGTTTACCAGGACTTTTGCTAATACGTTAAGAAATAATCCGAATGCATGTTTGCCCATAGAAAATGTTGTTTCTAAAGTTACAGTTGCTGTGGCTAAAGACGGAATGCAAAAGCCACAGTTTGGGAAGATTGAAGGGTTAGAAGATGAAGGAGGAACATTTTTCTTTATTGCAAAAGACAGATAAAAAAATTGGAACATATGATCTTTACAAAAAGAACGTTGAATAGAAAAGTTATTCGCATCCTTCTGCGGGTAACTTTTTTTTATACCGCAATTTTGCTGGGGAGTTTGAACCTGTCTGCACAAACCTATTATTTTGATTACTATAGTGTAAAAGAAGGTTTGCCTCAATCGAAAGTATATGATATTGTACAAGACCATCAGGGATATCTTTGGATTGGTTCTGAAAGTGGAGTGTCGAGATTTGATGGTGTAAATTTTATCAATTATACTGCCGAAGATGGGATTGCCGAAGGTGGCATAAAAGCATTATATAAAGATCCTAATCAGAAAATTTGGATGGGCCATAAAACCGGAGCTATAACTTTGCTTGATGAGGAAAAAATGGCTATTCATCCTATTAGTGAATTTGTTCATGCCGAAATCACTTCTTTTATATATGATCATAATGATATATTGTGGATATCAACCCTTGGAGATGGATTGATAAAACTATATAATCCATATAATTTAACCGATAGCTTAAAATATGATCATTTTAAAGGCAGGGAGTTAAGCGATCAGATTTTCTCGGGAATCATTGCAAAAGAAGATTCCATATTCTTTATTACAGATGCCGGTATCCGTAAGTATAACCCCGATGAAAATTCTTTCGAGCGTTATATGCCCGAAGGATTAACTTCTTATTTTCAAATAACCTCCATGTTAGAAGCTAAAAATGGTGACTTGTGGTTTGGTACATATCATGGCGGGCTGTATAGATATATTAAGGAACAACAAAAATTTAAAATCTATGACTCGAGGGAAGGGTTAGCCAATAATTGGATTAGCACGATAACAGAAGACAGCAAGGGGAATATTTGGATAGGAACCTGGGGTGGAGGAATTACGAAAATTTCTGAAAATGGATTAAAAACGTTTGATAAAAATAACGGGTTGGATGATCATAAAATTTGGAAAATCATTGAAGATGTTGAAGGAAACATATTAATAGGTACGAACGAACATGGACTGGCTATTTTTAAAGGTGAAAAATTTATTACACTTAGTACTGATGACGGATTAATTGATCAGCAGGTATGGGCTGTTACCCAGGATAAAGACGGGAAATACTGGTTTGGTACAAACAATGGAATTTCAGTTTATTCTCCTCATGTTACCGGCCGAAAATTTATGCACTACAGTAACGAGTCTCATGCTATTGGAAGCCAAATAAGATATTTAAAGAACGATAATAATGATAATGTATGGCTTGGCACCAATAATAATGGGGTCAGCATGTTTAATTATAAAACCGGAAGGTTTGAATATAATCCGGTGATCAATCGCTATATCCGTAGTAGTGTTACGGCACTGGATATTGATAAAAACAATCAGTTATGGGTTGGCACCATGGAAGGGTTGATATATCATGATATTGACGAAAATAAGAGCCAGCTTTTAACGCAAATACACGGATTAAATTCATCGAATATTACTGCTCTTTTTGCTGATTCAAAAGGTAGGGTATGGGTTGGTTTAAGTAATGGAAAAGGATTAAATGTAATTAAAGATACCTCTTTTAGGAAGATTGATATGGAGGGTTTATTTACGCCAAAATGTATAACCGAAGATAAGGATGGTAATATATGGATTGGAACCAATACCAAAGGGGTGTTTGTGAGCGATGGCGATAAAATAATTGAGCATTATACACAGAGCGATGGATTGTTGTCTAATTTAATTACCTTGTTAAATGTGGACAATAATAACCACATTTATATTGGAACAAGTAGTGGTTTAAATAAAATTGATTCCGAAGGAAAGATACATACCTATACAGCCAAAAGTGGGTTTACAGGAATTGAAGCAAAAGATAATGCAACCTTTCTTGATTCCGATGGGAACTTATGGTTTGGAACAGTTGAGGGAGTAATAAAATATCAGCCTGCTCTGGATGTGGAATTAAGCCATGAGCCTTTAACCCATATTTCCCGTCTTAGGGTAAACCTACGCGATAGAGAAATGATACCCGGACAGAAATTTAATTTTACCGAAAACTCATTTATCTTCGATTATAATAGTGTTTGTTTAACTAATCCCGATGCGGTTAGGTATCAAATAATGTTAGAGCCTGCTGATAAGGAGTGGAGGCCTGTTACAACTCAAACCGTTACAAACTACTCATCATTACCCCCGGCAAATTATACATTTAAGGTTAAAGCCCGGAATAGTGATGGTGTTTGGAATGAAGAGCCTATAACCTATCATTTTATAATTAAACCTCCTTTTTATAAATCCTGGTGGTTTATTGCATCGGTAATAATATTTGGGCTTATCATTATTATAGCATATATAAAAGTACGTGAAAAGAATCTTATTAAGGAGAAGAAAATCCTTGAAGACAAAGTAAGGGAAAGAACTGCAGAAGTTGTACAGAAAAGTGAGGAGCTGGAAAAGAAAAACAAAGATATAACCGATAGTATTCGATATGCACAAAGAATTCAGGTTGCGGTATTACCCCCCGAAGTCCCTTTTGAAAAAACATTTGTGTTTTTTAAACCTAAAGATATTGTAAGTGGCGATTTTTACTGGTTCGAAACTTTTGACGATAAGGAAATGATTGCGGCTGTTGATTGTACCGGACATGGTGTGCCTGGTGCTTTTCTTTCTATTCTGGGGCATAGTATGCTAACAAAAATTGTACGTGAGTATGGGGTTATTAAACCCTCAGAGATTTTAGACCGTCTCGATGTGGAAATTATTAATGCTCTGCATCAAAAGAATGTAAAGGGAGAACGGGTGGTTAATGACGGAATGGATCTGGCAATAATCAGCTACGATCGCAAAAAAAATGTGTTGGAATATTCCGGAGCATATAATCCGTTGGTTATGATTAGAGATAATGAGCTTACAGAGATTAAAGCCGATCGGTTTCCTATTGGAATGACCAGTATTCATGATTCGAAGAAATTTACCAATCATGAGATTAAAGTTAAGAATGGAGATACTTTTTATGTCTTTTCTGATGGATATGCCGATCAATTTGGTGGAAAAGACGGACGTAAATTCAGAAAGAAAAATATGAAGGATTTATTATTGACCATTCAGGATAAAACAATGAAAGAACAGAGTGCAGAATTAGAGCGCTTCATGAAGGAGTGGATGGTAGATAATGAACAAGTGGATGATATGGTATTTATTGGAAGACGATTTTAAATCATACTAAAAAACCTCGCTTCATGAAGCGAGGTTTTTGTTTTTATTTTGTAAAGTAAATGTTTACAGATTATTTACATGCAATGTTAAGCTGGATTTTATATTAGCAGCTTTGTTTTTATGAATAATATTTTTCTTGGCTAATTTATCCAACATAGAGGAAACTTTAGGTAATAATTTTGTAGCTTCTTCTTTATCTGTAATCGCCCGTAACTTTTTAATCATGTTACGTGTTGTACGTCCATAATATTTATTATGTAATCTTACCTTCTCACTATGTCTTGCTCTTTTTGCTGCTGACTGATGGTTTGCCATAATTTAATAGTATTATTTATTTTTTTGTAGTCCGTAGGGGAATCGAACCCCTGTTACCAGGATGAAAACCTGGCGTCCTAACCCCTAGACGAACGGACCATTTTTTAAATTTCAAACTTAGTGGGTGCAAAAGTAAATGATTTTTTCTTTTCTGCAAATATTTTTTTAGATTTTCTGCAAAATATTTTTACCTAATGAAAGGTCAAAAAAAGCACCCACATTTCTAAATGAACGTATCCTGAAAATGAAGGTGCAAATAAAATAAAACTTTTTAAATTATTCAATTTTTAAATCAATAAATTTTGAATTCATTAATCGGGCCACAGCCATATAATTTGGTTTAAACACAATTTTATTGCCTACCTGGTATTTGGTTTTCAGACGCGAATTTATGTTTTGTCCAATATCATATACGGTCATGTCTGATGTGGTTCCTAAAAAATTGACATTTTTATCTTTGGGTGTAATGTCATTAACATCTACATCAAGTATTCCAAAATCAAGAATGGCCCGGTAACTTTTATAAGAAGGTTTATCAGAATCGGTTTCAGAAGTGTGTCCAATGTTGGCTTCACTAATTACACCGTCCGGAACATTCCATTTTTCTTCCAGCTCAATAACATTTGCATTAAAGCTAAAAGTGTCGGTTGAAAGAGTTTGAAATTTTTTGTTATACAATGGGCTTGTTCCGAAGAAAGCCGCTTCACCAATTCTAAAATGATTCACTGCAGCAGGAACCAGTTTTTTATTAATTAAAGGTAATGTAATGGAGCTGCCACCGGAAATGAGCGGTATTTTTTTATTAAACATTTCCTCGAGCAGCTGTTTAAACAAACTTAATTGAAGGAGCTTGTCGTAGGTAGGTTCAATACCATACATACAACCCAGATTTGAACCAATACCAATAATTTCGATGTTTGAAAGGTTGAAAACTTTTTTGTAAAATCCGACAATATTTTCTCTTACAACACCTTCTCTTAGCTCTCCCAGCTCAAGAAAAATTATCACCTTATGTATTTTCTTAATTTTTCGGGCTTCCCGGTTAAGTGCTTCAATAGTGCTTAATGATGTGTTTACAGAAATATCAGCATATTTTACCAGGCTTTTTATGATATTAGCTGGCGGAGGTTTTATGTAAATGGTCATTAAGTCAGGATTGATCTCTTTTATCGTTTTAAGACTTGATAACCGACTTTCCCCTACTGAATGTAATTGGCTTGTAACATTCTCGGTTAAGATTTTACGTATGAATTGCTTGTCGCCTGAAAGAACCTTACTTACCAAACTCCATTGTTTGTTGTGTTTTTTTAAGAAATTGTCGACTTTTTGAATATTGCGGATGATATTATCGGTTTTTACTACTAGCTCAGCCATTCGATTAAGATTTAAAAAAGGTTGTACAAAAAGAAGTAAAGTATGATATGTTCATAAAACCTTTTGGCACAACCTTAAAGTTCAACAGTTTTTTTGATTTTATTTCTTCAAACGCATCTCTGCATATTTTGTTGTCATTCCTAGTCTTTCGTATAATCTTTTCGCAGGATTATCATATTCTACATGAAGTTTAACATCCCCATCAGCCAGTTCAAATGATTTGTTGATAATTTGAGCTCCAATACCTTTTCCCCTTAAGCTGGCATCAACAGCTACATAAACTAAGATGTTTGCCGGGATGTATCCACTCATTCCGGTTTTATTCATTACCAATCCGCCAACCAACTTCCCGTCGTAAAATCCGGCCAAAAGAAAACCTCCTTTACCTTCTGTGGTTGAAAAAGCATAATCTATTGATTTTTTGATTTGATCTTTTGGATCTCCAAAACGATCTAAATGTGTGTGCATAAAATCAATAAATTGCTCTTCGGTTAGCTCAGGTTTAAAATCTTCTTCTTTACGAATCTCTTTGATCTCTAACATAATTTGTGTTTTTTAGTTTAAATATTTAGAAATTTATGATAAAAATGAAAAATTTTACAATACAACTTTCATCACGAATAATACAAGGGTTTGCTATTTTGAATTTTTAGCTTAAATAGCTGAAGCTCAAAGATACAAAAAAAAAAGGACAAGTAAAAATGTGCTATCACTTCCGGCGCCTGCAATTCAGTAGCTCATGAGCAAAAGCGCCAATGTCTAAACCTGAAAAATTACCACTGCTCATCAGCAATAAACAGGAATTGGAAAGATCTATCCGCTGGATATATTTTACTAATTGTTCTTGCTTTGTAAATACCGTCAGATCATTGTTTGCAAATGATTCAACTACTTCTTGTTTAGCGATCGGCTCAAGCTTTTTATGCCGGATTACTTCCGGATTATAATAAACAACCGGAATATCTGCTTTGTTCATTGTTCCTTTATATTCCTGCAAAAAACCGGTGCTTAAACTGCTAAAGGTATGGAGCTCCATAACGGCAATAAGCTTCTTTTCGGGAAACTGATTTTTTACCGCATTTATTGTGGCTTCTAACTTGGAGGGAGAATGAGCAAAATCTTTAAAAATGATGGTTGAATCATTTTGCGCAATTAATTCCAGTCGCTTAGAGGCTCCTTTAAAGTGTGATATCGCTTCGTAAAATTCATCATCGCGAATAGAAAGCTGGTTACATACCAGTTTAGCAGCATGAATGTTTTGCAGATTATGTTCTCCGAAAATTTTTATCGGGATTTTTTGGCTTGCTCTTATTAAGTATGTTTGTCCGTTTTGAATATCATAAGGATGAATGTTATAAGGTGTCTTCTGAATGGTATTTGTAGATTCTTTTACAATTTTATTTAGTGAATCGTCTTTGTGATAATAAAAAAGCGTCCCTTTGGGTTCAATGAATTGAATAAACCGGCTAAACTGTTTTTTATACTCATCGAATGTAGGGAATACATTGATGTGGTCCCAGGCAATACCACTGATTACAGCAATATGGGGTTTGTATAAATGGAATTTTGGACGGGGATCAATGGGGGATGAAAGATATTCGTCTCCCTCAAAAACAGCAACAGGAGCATCATCAGTCAGGCTAACCATGGTTTCAAATCCTTCGATTTGAGCTCCCACCATGTAATCAAATTTTTTATGATAAAATTTTAAAACGTGCATAATCATCGAAGTAATCGTGGTTTTGCCGTGGCTACCACCAATTACTACCCGGACTTTATCTTTGGTTTGTTCGTATAAATATTCGGGATAGGAATAGATTTTCAGATTTAATTCTCTGGCCTTCTGAAGCTCAGGGTTGTCATTTCGCGCATGCATACCCAAAATTACTGCATCCAGGTCTTTGTTGATATTATCTGGATCCCAGCCCATTTTTTGGGGCAAGATGTTTTGTTTTTCAAGCCTGCTTCGTGAGGGTTCAAAAATTTCATCATCCGAACCTGTTACCCGGTATCCTTTTTTACAAAGACTTATGGCTAAATTATGCATTGCACTTCCGCCAATGGCTATAAAATGAACATTCATTTCTTATATTTGTATTTTAGTTAATCTGTGAAGATAAAAAGAAAAATTAAAATATTTTTGATATGAAATTATATCCTATACACATTACCAATTTTAAGATTGATGGAGGAGCCATGTTTGGCGTGGTACCTAAATTGTTGTGGCAAAAAAAATATCCTGCCGATGAAAATAATCTTTGCAACTGGGCACTGAGGTCTCTTTTAATTGATACAGGCGATCGGGTAATTCTAATTGACAACGGATACGGCGACAAGCAGGATGAAAAATTTTTTAGTCATGTGCATCTAAATGGAGGCGATGGATTGGAAGGCGCTTTAAAAAAGCATGGTTATTCATTCGAAGATGTTACCGATATGATAATAACCCATCTGCATACCGATCATTGTGGTGGGGGCGTGAAATACAATGCTGCGAAATCGGCCTTTGAGATGGTTTTTAAGAATGCTACTTATTGGGTAAGCAAACAGCAGTGGGAGTGGGCTGTGAACCCTAACAAACAGGAGGCATCAGCTTTTCTAAAAGAAAATATTATTCCTCTGCAGGATAGCGGACAGCTTAAATTTATTGATGAAGACACCGAGTTATTTTCAGGCATAGAACTACGTTTGTACAATGGACACACTGTTGGGCAGATTATTCCTTTTATCCATACCCGGGATAGAACGTATGTTTTTATGGCTGATTTAATTCCTTCAACAGCACACATCCCCTTGGTATGGAACATGGCTTATGATGTTTACCCTATGGATATGCTCAAAGAGAAAGAAGCTTTTTTAAAGGAAGCTGTGGAGAATAATTATATCCTGTTTTTTCAGCACGATTTATATAACGAGTGTGCAAAAGTTCATCAAACGGGAAAAGGGGTTCGGGTAAAAGAAACCTTTAAATTATAAAATAGAGATACAACTCTAATAACTTTTCCAACGTTTTAAAACGTTGGAAAAGTTATTCATATCGTAGTTCAGAAGCAATATTTACCCTTGCCGAGCGAAAAGCTTTTAGTCCAATAGTTATAAATACAATACCCAGAACAATGCTGGTTGCAATGATGAAAATAGCCGGGTTGAGAGGCGTTTGGTAGCTGAAATTCCCCAGCCAGCTTTTCATGAAATACCAGGCTACCGGCCAGGCTATTATATTTCCGATAAGTAATAGGAGCATTAAATCTTTTGTTAGCAACCCAACCAGGATATGTTTGTTAATGCCGAATACTTTTCGAATAGCAATTTCTTTGGTTCGCTCTTTGATGGCAAATGATGCTAATCCATAAACACCAAACAAAGCAATAAGGATTGAAATAATCGTTAAAAAACTAATAATCTTTCCTGCTCTGAGTTCAGATTTATATAATTGATCAAACCGGTCGTCTAAAAAATTGTATTCGAAAGGAATATTGGGCATTATATCGTTGAACTTTTCTTTTATATCCGTTATAGCTGTTTTATAATTTCCTTCAGCAATTCTTAAGGATATTTGATCGTGCCCGGATTTGTTTCTAACAATTAAAGCAAGCGGTTCAATGCCAAAATGCAATGAGCGGTAATTAAAGTCTTTTACTACCCCTGCAATGGTCTTGGCATCATTTTTTCCATATGCACTAAATTGTTTCATATAACCACTATCCCAATCCATAAATTTTAAAGCTGCCTGGTTTAATACATATCTATACTCCCCTTCCGGAATATTCCTGATTTCATCCATATTGCCTTCTGTTAGTTCTAATTGCATGGTATGAATAAAATCTTCGTCACACGGAATTAAATACATCGATACACTGCTTTCCTGGTTTTCCCACCAAACTGTTTGATTATAATTCGGATATCCGGGAACAAATGAAGAAGCAGAGGCACTAATCACTTCAGGAATTTTTTGAACCTCTTGTTTAAATAAATCGATCTTACTTTGTGCCTCTTTACCATATACCGGTATATTTAAAACATTTTCTTTTTGAATACCTAAATCTTTATTATGAATCATCTTTAGCTGGCGAACAATGATAATGCTGCTGATAATTAATAATGACGAAACTCCAAATTGAAAGATTAATAAAGCTTTTCGCAAATTGATATCCCGTGAATTAACTTTGATTTTTCCTTTTAGAACCTTAACCGGTGAAAAGGAGGTGATGTATATGGCAATATAACTTCCGGATAATATGCCAATGACAAGGGTGATGGCAATTAAGGAGAATAGAAATTGCGGGTCACCATAATTAATCGTAATATCATTTTCTAATATTTGATTGATATACGGGATAAGCAGATGTAGTATTACTAATGCAACCAATAATGCAAAGAATGTAGTTACTAAAGATTCTGTGATGAATTGTACAAACAATTGCCATCGTGAAGCTCCGATAGTTTTTCTAACGCCTGTTTCTTTAATGCGTTGTTGCGATTTAGCGGTGGTAAGATTAATAAAGTTTATGGAGGCAATAATTAATACTGCAAAGGCTATAGCAATAAAAATATAGATATAATTGATATCATAGGCCGGTTTCTGATTTCCGCGACTTTGTCTGAAGTGGATATCCGATAAGGGTTGTAAGTTTATATTTTCGAAAGATATTTTTTTTTCATTATCTAAAGTAAAATTGATTGCCTGTATTTTCTTTTCCAGATAATCAACAGGAACGGCATCATCAATTAAAATATAAGTATAGTAATTAAACGCATTCCACGATTGCATAGCCCAATTACCATACAACGAAGTTAAATTTTCAAACGGGATGAAGAAATCAAAATCTAAATGTGAATTAACAGGAGGGTCTTCAATAACTGCGGTTACCTGATAATTGTGTTTATTGTCAGCATGTATTATTTTGCCTATAGGATTTTCGTTTCCAAAATACTTTTTAGCATTAGATTGAGTAATAACTGCTGAGTTTAATGATGGAAGAGCTGTTTCCGGATTGCCTTCTATGAACTTAAAATCGAATATTTTAAAAAAGGCAGGATCAACCAGTAAAAAATGGTCCTCGTAAAATGATTGATTATTGTATTGAACCATTGTTTTAGGGTCCCAGCTAAACCTGCCTATTCTGGCATATGCCTTTACTTCCGGGAACTCCTGTTTTAATTTTCGAGGAACCGGAGCCGCCATGGATGACCAGTATTTGCCTGTTTTTAAATCCCCTTTTACAACCCGGTAAATCTGATCTTTTTTTGTATGAAATTGATCGTAACTGAGCTCATAATTTATATGCAGGTAACAAATAACACAACTGGCGATTCCCAAAGCCAGTCCCAGAATATTAATAGTAGAATATACCTTGTCTTTTGCAAAATAGCGTATAGCACTTTTAATATAATTTAGTAACATATCGTAAATTTGTTATGATGTTTTTTTATTAAAAGTGACGAGAAGTTCATATTTTCGCTGCATTATATTTTTAGATTTATAATTTATGATTGAATATTTAATGGCTGGTATAGCCCTGGGATTTGTTGCCGGAATATCTCCGGGTCCATTATTAATATTGGTTATTACAGAAACATTAAAACATAATCGTAAACAGGGAATAAAAATGGCGTTTGTTCCTTTATTATCCGATCTGCCCATTGTATTATTTTCTGTTTTTGTAATTTATAAGATCTCTGAATCTGATTTTATTCTTGGACTGATTTCATTGCTGGGCGCTATTTTTCTCATCTATTTAGCTTTTGAAAATATTCGTGTCAAGTCGATCGATGTAAGCCAAAGGAGCAATACGATGAATGGATTTAAAAAAGGCGTTTTAGTTAATTTTTTCAGTCCGCACCCATATCTGTTTTGGATGTTGGTTGGTGCTCCACTATCTATTAAAGCCTATCATGAAAACATTTTATTCGCTGTACTATTTGTCATGGGATTTTATGTTACTATTATCACAACAAAGGTAGTGGTTGCTTACATTGCTGATAAATCTAAGCGTATTTTTTCCGGCAGGTCATACCTTATTGTCGTTAAAATCTTAGGATTTGTTTTATTGTTTTTTGCCCTTATCCTGATAAAAGATGGATTTAAGTTTATGAATATTATTTAAACAGCATCAGGTTATTAATGTAAAAAAACGTTATCAAGCCTGATGAATTAATCCTTTCAGTCGTGAAAGAGTTCATAAATAGGTGCAAAAAAAATATTTAGGAATACCTTGGGCTAAGCCATAGCATTTAGAAAATAATTGAGTATCTTTGCCGTAGATTATGATTCAATTTTTTGAATTGTAATTTAGAATATCCCCGGGTGTGGTTGCCCGGGGATATTTGTTTTTAATACCATATATTTACACTCTCTAACTAAAACAATTAAGATATGTTAGGATTTTCTGAAACCATTTTACAGCAAATAGCCGTTCATAAAGTGGGAAATAAGTACAACGATGAAAGTATCCGTTGTTCAAAAGAAATTTTAAGTCTTGATGATGAGATTAAAGAGTTATTATCCCGTTATTTTTTAACGCCCTTTAAATCCGATGAGTATTTCCGGTTTTATCATGATTCGGATTTACAGTTAAATGAAGTATATCATTACGTTTCCAAAATTTTTGATGATTCAGCGCAAATTTTAGAACAATCGGTAAATTTAGCCCGGCATCTTTACGAGAAATCTACCCACCCCAATATAAAAGGAGGAGAGTTTTATACCGTCTATTTTAAAGATATCTCGTTTAATAACGAACAGGTTCATGCTGTTGGGTTATTTAAATCGGAAAACCGCAATACTTTTTTAAAAGTTTATCCTACCGAAGATAATTTTACTATTGAAAGCGAGCAGGGAATCGATATTAAAAAACTCGATAAAGGGTGTTTGATTTTAAATACCGAACGGGAAAACGGATTTGTGGTTGCTACGGTTGATAAAATAAATAAAGGAGAAGATGCCCGCTATTGGTTGGATGATTTTTTAAAAATCAGGCAAAGAGAAGATGCGTATTTTCATACAGAAAATGTGATGAAAATGTATAAAGATTTTGTTGTTAATGAATTACCCAGCGAATATGAAGTAGCAAAAGCCGATCAGGTTGATTTAATCAATAAATCAAAAAAGTTTTTTAAGGAAACCGATAATTTTCAGCTGGAAGACTTTTCTGAAAAAGTTTTTGAGGATAAAAATCTGATGGATAGTTTTAATAATTATAAGAAAACGTATGAGTCTGAGCATGAGGTCCAAATATCTGATGAGTTTCAAATTTCAGGAAGTGCGGTTAAAAAGAACGCCAGAGTATATAAAAGCGTGATAAAGCTGGATAAAAATTTTCATATCTATGTTCACGGTAACCGAGAGTATATCACCAGGGGATATGACGAAAAAACAGGGATGCAGTATTACCAGGTATTTTTTAAAGAGGAAAAGTAATGAATGGAACGATGAGAAATAGTATAAAACCCGGGATGGAAGTATATATTGTGCTTAAGAAAGATCAAAGAACAGGGGCACTTACTAAAGGTGTGATTAAGGATATTCTTACCAAATCAGCAACGCATCCGCATGGAATAAAAGTCAGATTAACCACAGGCGAGGTTGGTCTTGTTAAAGAAATTATAGAAAATTAAACCTTAAATGCTTGCAGAACTTTTTGAAATTCATCAGGGGTAGGAGATTCGAAGTGTACTTTTTGTTGTAATACAGGATGCGTAAAAGTTAATTGTCCTGCATGTAAGAACAATCTTTTTATCCCGGTTTTTTCTGTAATAATTCTGTTAAGTGTCCAGTCCCCATGATGGGTGTCGCCCAGGATATCAAACCGGTGTATGGCAAAATGCTGGCGGATTTGGTGCCAGCGTCCGGTTTCCGGATTTATTTCCACTAAGCTTAAATTAATATCCTGAAACTCTTTGTAACAAATGTTGGTTTTAATCGATTCAATGGTTTTATAATGCGTAATGGCAGATTTCTTTTTCCCGCGTTTTTTTATCAAAACATTTTCATCGAATGTTCCTGATTCTGGGTTTTCTCTTACCAAAGCATAATATACTTTTTCAACTTCCTTATGTTCAAATTGTAGGGTTAAATTTTTTGCAATTTCCGGATTTAAAGCAAGTACAATTAATCCTGATGTTTTGGAATCTAACCGATGTACATTATATACACTTTTATCCAGCATTTGGCCTGTTTGTTTTGTGAGGTAAGGCGCATCGTGTGGCATAAAGTCATTTTTATGTACCGGTAAATTCACCGGCTTATTACAAATCACCAGATCGTTGTCCTGATAAATGATTTCTGTTAGAAGTTCGTTTTTCTTTGGCATATTCATGCTCTAAAAGTAATTCCTCTTATTGAGCAAAACAAAAATGAGTTGCAATGATAGCTTGTTAACCTGCATTATTCATGAATAATGCTGCTGACGAAAAGAAAATCAAAGATTTGACTAAAATAAACCGCTGATTTTCCCCTCAGGTTAAGATGAAAAATTATATTTTAGCGAAAATCTTAGTTTATGAAATCAACCAAAGTTCGCAAAAAAGGCTATGGCCTGTTCATGGGGTTAACTATTTTTTTTACCCTCTGTACCCTGTCAACATTAATTCCTACAGAGCAGGCAAGCAAAGCATGTATGCTTGGGTATAAGGCGCATTGTACTTTTACACCTGTAAGCACCATTTTATGTGCGATCCCTGCTGCAATTGTATGTTTTATTCGGAAACGATTTTTTGTATCCTACGCATAAATATTTTGCTTAACTTTTTTTCTCCAACACATTAAAAGGAATTTCCAGAATAGATTGGAACTCTAATCCTTTTTCTTCAATCAGGTTATCTTCCGGGTCATAATACCAGGTGATTTTAACTTCATTTTCCGTATCTTTAATCTTTTCAAGTTCAATAAATAGTTCATACATCATTTTGGCCGATGAAGAATTAAAATATTCCAGGCTGCAAATTAGGTGAGTCGTTTCATTTGGATTTTTAGCATATTCAATAATCCATTCAATGACCGGTTTATAAAATAAGGTGCTGTCTTCGGGTAATGAGTTTCCCTTGATTTCAAACCGATTATTTTGAGGGTCAAAGATAATATATGGTTTATCGCGTGTTTCTTTAGATTCAAAAGGTTGAAGCATAATTAAGCAATTACATTAATCGTAAAAAAAGATTTTTCATCATCAATTGGATGAAAATGATAATTTAACGGAGAAATAATTCTCCTGGCAATATCAATTAAACCTATCCCTGCACCGCCATTGTTGGGCAGATTCCGATCTCTTAACTTGCTGAGATATAGATTCTTTAATTCTTTTCGGTTTAAGCTGTTGATTTCATCGAGCAACTTTGTAAAAGATTTTATGTTTTTATTTTTTATGAGATTTCCTGTATTGATTACAAAATTAGAATCACTGTTCCCGATTAAAAAGATTCCTTCTTTTTTATCCCCGATTTTGTAGCAATGTCTGCTGATGTTTTGTAAAAGCTCAACCAGAATATGGAATATCTTCTTTTTTTGCGTAGAATCCTTAAATTCTTTATGCAGGTTTTCTTCAATAATTTTTAATACAGGGAAAATTGAATCCTGAGAAAAATCACCCTTGTGTATTAACATGATATTTTCGTCAACCATTTTCTTGTGATAGCTTATTGAATCAGTAAGCGGGAAATCACTGACCTTTTGATTAAGCGCATCAATATCTGACTTGAGCATGATTTGGTTGTAGAAATAGGAGAAGTTATCATTTTTGTTTTTAAAAAGGTAATCAAGCTTTTGTCCTGATTTTCGGGCCATTTCTATCAAACCCAGTCCGGCACCTCCTTTTTCAGATATCTCGCTGTTTTCAAGTACTTCACGATACAACATTTTCAGCTCATCTTTACTCAGGCTGTTTACTTTTTCGAGCTGAGTCTTTAGATTCTCAATTTTCTGTTTTTCAATTAGATTCCCGGATGTGATATAATAAACACCTCCCCAGTTTTTGGTGAGAAAAAAGCCGTCGCTGGGAACTTCCTTATATTTTTCACCGTGGCGCACAATATTTTGGAAACATTCGGCCATTAGGAACGATGCCTTTTTTTTCATTTTTGAAAGTGCATCGATATTATTAATGTTGTACTCGCTTAACTCAATAAGCTTATTGGTAATTTCATCGCTAAAATTACCACTATACAACATGCATAAGTTGTCTTCTTTAATCCTATCGAAAAACCAGAAAGTTGTATTGATATCCATAGGCTAAAGGTTGGTAGTCCTTTTCAAAAAATAAAATAACATAAAATTTATGACAACCGCTAATTTTTTGGACGAATAAATAAAGAAAAATATTACACTCATGTATAAAAGGTCCTTATTTTAAGAAAATTGATTTATATATTAAAATGAACGGGCGTAATATATAATAAAGAAAAAACAGGTTGCCGGGTAATGACAATGCTTCCCAGTCGGTATAATGAGTTCTTAACCTGAAAATTAAACTAAAATAATATTTAATGTTGGGTTTTAGTTTTAACCGGTATAGTACAAATTTTACCTTGCCACCTACCCCTTGCTGTCTTAAATCTTTGTTTCCAATTGCTTTAAGTCCGAAAGAAATCAGCGAATCAGAATAACCTGCTCTTTTTAAGAACGTTGGAATAGAGCTTTTATATAAAAGATTTGAAAGCCTGCAAGCCTGAATAAATGTTTTCTCCAGCGTGAATTTCTGCGATAATTGCCAGGCATGTTGTATCTCCTGATCCGTGCTTTGACGAATTGCTTCTGAAAAGTCTTTTAACCAAAAAAGCCGATACCATTGATGAATAGCACCATGTGCAGCCAAAAAAGCAATGTTTACAGGTTTCGAAATATAAGGTAATTTATGTTGAGCTACTTCAATATATTCTGACCCCGCAATAATTTTTTGGGGTTCTAAGGGGAAGTAGGTTTTCGGATTGGTTAAATTCCAGTGCAACTCAATTTCTATGGGTAAACCCGGTTTCTTAAGATGATAATGATGACTGATGGTGTAATTTATCTTTTTCTGTTTGTTACTCAGCTCATCTTTAGGCGCAAGCATAGCAAAGCCTAACTCCTGAATAATGCTTTTTGCTTTTTCAATATGGCTTAACGGAACCAGTAAATCTATATCCCGATAATCTCTAAATCCTATATCCTCATATAAATCCAATGATAATAGCGGGCCTTTAAAAAAAGTATGTGAGATATTTTTTTCTTTTAATGACTGATGAATTTGTAGTAAGGACTGGCTATAAAGCAATGCTTTTTTTGAGAGTTCTTTCCGGATCTCTTTTAGTTGCTTTTTAATTTCCGGTTTTAAAATATCCGGGTGTTTATTTATTTGTTTTACAACGTGTGAAAGTAGCCGGTGTTTCCGTGATAACTCAAAAAA
>Ga0102926_1000263_pt1 | contig 29484 bp, 22 predicted proteins | sample SalPonR1_A_D2_MG_FD_78173 | JGI IMG/M metagenome (GOLD analysis project Ga0102926, IMG submission 78173) | Salt pond soil microbial communities from South San Francisco under conditions of wetland restoration - Salt Pond MetaG R1_A_D2_MG | ecosystem: Environmental > Aquatic > Marine > Intertidal...
ACCCAAATATCTCTTAAAAATTGGTCTAGTTCTCCTAGTGTTAAATGTGAAACTACATTAATATATAGAAAAAAATCTGTCATATAAGAATCTTTAATCTTCAGTGTATAGTACTTTTGATAACCTTCTGAATATTCTATTTGAATTGCCTTACATGCTTTTATATGTCTTGTGATGCCGCGTACACTATAAGTATTACCACAGGCATTACACTTTACTTTTTCATTTGCCATAATATTGTATCCTAAAGTCCATTCCTCCAGGATTAGCCACCCCTCTTCATTTCTACAAATATCTACTAAAATCCTATCTAAATTTTATCATTAAATGTATTATTCTTCTATTAAATATCATTATCTAATCTTGATTATTAATTAATCTTGTATATAATTGTAATAAGGAGGCGTTTATGGAAAAAATTAATGTATGGACAAGACAAGACAAAGCAATATTAGAAGCATTTGAAGATGGTACCTATCGATGCAAGGAAGAATATATTAATCAGAAGATGGAAAACTTCTCAGATTATTATAAGAAATTGTATAAATGGTACAGTAAAAAAGCTAAAGCAATTGTACCTAAACCTGATGATTCTATTCAATATCCTATTTGGGTTTCCATTGATGAAGACATGCAACTTCGACCAAATGATAACAGTGTGATCTTAAAACTATCTATTCCTAAAGACAGAGTAGTTATTACGGATATTGAAAAGTGGGGTTATGTGGTAAACTTTTTATATCTACCCAAGGATGAAAAAGATTATAAATCTCATCAAGAAACCCTAAAGAAATATCAAATTGGAGATCCAACAGCCTTAATCATGGGAGATTTAGGTAATTTTTATCCTCAACTGAAAAGAAAAGTTGAAAAAAGTTGGAATAGATTATTTGATGATTATACTATTTCAGATATTCGTCAAGGAACGATTTGGCAAATCCAAAAGGAAGATATCGTTGAAATTATTGAAGGTGATGCCATTGAATAAAATATTATATACGGCTCAATCAGATATTGTCTTAGAAAAACTAAAAGAAAAAGACTGTATTTATGTAAAAAAAGAGTATATTGGCAAGAAATATGGTGATGATTTGAGCAAGAATGTATTCATAGCTTATGATTGGTTTGTGAAATCTTTTAAAGAAAAAGTTAATCAGCCTGAAGAAGCAGAATATCCTTTCTGGTTATTTGAAGACCCAAGATACGCAAAAAGCTATGGTGCTGCTAACCTAATGAAACTAACAATCCCAGAAGATGAAGTTGTATTATTTGACAATCATAAATGGGAGCGGGTGTTAAATCTTAACTATGTTGGTAAATCAGAAAGTGAAGAAAAAGCATTTGATCAAAACTTAAAAAAATATGGTTTACAAACTGGATTAGATGTTTTTAATAGTCCTTTACATCTTAGTCTAAAAAATAAAATTAAAAAGAGTTTTGAAAGAATTTTTGAGATTGATGAGAACAGCATTATTAGAGGGGCTAGCTGGTGTTTAAAAACTGAATGGGGTAAAAATTAAAATATAAAATTATTAATTGAATAAAATTACTCCCTTGGGGTATCTATACTCTAAAGGTGGTGATAGACATGAAATATAAAAACCGTATAATAGTGATTACTTTAATCATATTGTTACTAATTTATGGTATTAATCAGATGAATAGTCAAAGTACGCCTGATATTGAACCCATGACAGATACTTCTGAAACTGAGATCATTGATGTTCAAGAACGAGATGATCTTGAAAAAATAGTTATTGATGCATCTCAGTATAGTAAACCAAGTGATGAGATTATTCGTGAACAATTAACAGATTTACAATACAAAGTAACTCAGGAAGATGGTACCGAAAAAGCCTTTGATAATGAGTACTGGGATAATTATGAATTGGGTATCTATGTAGATATTGTCACTGGAGAACCTTTATTTTTTTCAACGGATCAATACAAATCAGGTACTGGTTGGCCAAGTTTCACTAAACCAATTAACTTAGATGTTGTAACATTTCATGAAGATAATAAACTTTTAGCCACTCGTGTTGAAGTCAGAAGTCGCATTGGTGATTCACATTTAGGTCACGTTTTCAACGATGGCCCTATAGAAGACGGTGGATTAAGATACTGTATGAACAGTGCCGCTTTAAAGTTTATATCTTATGAGGAAATGGAAGCTTCAGGTTATGGTTTCTTATTGAATGCCTTAGAATCATTAGAATCAAATAATTAATTATAAAAAGATGATTCTTCAAAAATAAGAATCATCTTTTTTAATAATAGATTGAATTTGTAAATATTTGTATTTTATAAAATGACTACTAAACTAATTTCCTGATAATTTTATTAACTAGATTTGAAGAAGCTTCACAAATTAATGCTTCAGAATACTTCTTATCGATAAGATGTTTTGTTTCTAAAGCTTTCCCATTTACAGTAATTTTTATACTTTTGATCCTTCCTTTTCTAATAAGTAATTCATATTCAATTACATGATTACCATCAGTAAAGTTATCTAAAATTCTAAAGGCAGGCGTATAACCAATAATCCAATCCCAGGTGCTATACTTATTATTCTTTAATAATATAGCTTCTTCAACAATTGATTCTTCTAGTTCATAAGCCTCTCCATTAAAATCTTTAATTAAATGTTCTTTCAAATCCAAAATAAACCCTTCTACTGAAATATTTTCTTTTATCACCTGTCTCAAATTTATAACTTTTGATGGCACGCTTTTAACACAGTTCGATTCATAAGGAATATTTTTACACTTTAAAGATTTACTCAATAACGATCTATTGGCATTAAATAATAAGGTCCCATGATGTAATATACGGTTTTTTTGTGTGTATTGAGCTGTTCCAGATATTTTCTTATCTTTATATCGCATATCATTTCTTTCAGTAATATATGTGTTAACACCCTTTTCTTTTAGAAAGCCAACAATCGGTTTCATCAATTCATGAAACTCAGTAAATTTAGCATTTTTTCTATTAAAAATCATTGTATAATTAATATTGCCCTCATCATGAAAAACAGTCCCACCACCAGAAATTCTTCTTGCTAAATCAATTTTATTTTCTTTCAGAAAATCTATATTTGTCTCTTGAAAGGGATTTTGGTTTTTGCCAATGACAACACTATTACTCCCCCGCCAAAGTAAAATATAATCTTCATTTGTTTTTTGAAACAGAACTTCTTCTAAAGCTAAATTGAAATATGGATTAAGGGAAGGACTGATTATTATTTTCATTTTTTCACCTCTATCATTCTTTAATACATCAAATGAATGCCTTGATTAAAAACGTCGTGGGCTGCCTCTTGAATGGCTTCTGACACAGTTGGATGGGCATGAATTGTTGTTACAATTTCATCAACAGTTGCTTCTAGTCGCAAAGCTAATGCCCCTTCAACTATTAGTTCCGTTGCTTTAGGACCCACCATATGCAGGCCTAGAATTTCTTCAGTATTTTTATCTACAATAAACTTGACAAGTCCTTCAGTCTCATTTAAAATCATAGCTTTACCACTACTTGATAAAGGAAAGGTTCCTATTTTATAATCAATATTTTTTTCCTTTGCCTCATCTTCAGTCATCCCAACTGAAGCCAATTCTGGTTTTGCATAAACGCAATAGGGAATCGTTTTGAAATCCATCTTAGTCTTCATATGCATAATGTTTTCGACGGCAGCAATGCCTTGTGCCGATGCTACATGAGCTAACATTACCCCACCGGTACAGTCACCAATGGCATAGATATCTTCTACAGATGTCTCCATTCTTTCATTGATCACAATGCCATGCTCTTCTTTAATGCCTAAAGTTTCTAGGCCAAGATTTTTAACCATCGGTCTTCTACCAATGGACAATAAAACCTTTTCTGCGTTAATCACACGTCTACCTTCACTTGATTCCACATGAATCGTAACATAGTCATCACTTCCATCAAATTTTACAACTTTTGTTTCTGTTTTAATGTCTACGCCACTTTCTTTAAGACTATAATCTAGAAAATCTGTTAATGATTGATCCATTGTTGCAACAATTCTTGGTAACATTTCAACGATTGTTACATCAACACCTAATCTCGAAAAAACACTTGCAAACTCAGAACCAATGACTCCTCCGCCAACGATACATAAACTCTCTGGTAGTTTTTCCAAACTTAAAATCTCATCACTTGTTAAAATATTTTCCTTTTCAATCCCTGGTATTGGTACAATAGTTGCCTTAGATCCTGTGGCAAGAATTGCTTTATCAAAGGAAACTGCTTCAACATTGCCATCAACTAAAGTAACTTCAGCTGTATGTTTCCCTATTAATTTTCCTGTACCTCTTAAAACTTTGACTTTATTAGCTTCTAATAACTTTTCTACCCCACCGACTAAATTACTCACAATATTTTTCTTTCGTTCTTGAAGTTTTAACCAATTGACTGATAGTCCATTATGTTCAAGACCAAGGGTACTACCATCTCTTATTAAAGTATCGTATAAATCGACTGTATTAAGAAGTACCTTTGTTGGAACGCAGCCAACATTTAAGCAAGTACCACCAATGTATTTTTTTTCTATTAAGGTTACATTTGCTCCTAATTGGGCACCTCTAATGGCAGCTACGTAGCCCCCGGGCCCACCACCTATGATTAAAATATCCATTTTACCTCCCTACAATAATAAAATACTTGGATTTTCAATATATTCTTTTAATCGATTTAAAAATTCTGCTGCTTTAGATCCATCAACTACACGGTGATCCGCTGTTAAACTTAAGGTCATCATTGGTTTAAATTTCAATTCGCCGTTAACATTATGTGCCACATCTTTAATCGTATTAATCCCTAAAATAGCAACTTCTGGATGATTTATAATTGGCGTAAATGACTCCATACCATACATTCCTAAATTTGAGATAGTAAAAGTACCACCAGTCATTTCATCAGGTTGTAATGCATTGTTTCTTGCCTTTTTAGCTAGACTCTTTATTTCTTTAGATATATTTTTAATACCCTTTACATTAGCATACTTAACCACTGGAACAATTAACCCATCGGGTTTTGCAACAGCAACACCTATATTTGCATAGTTTCTCGTAATGATTTGATTGTCATCAATTGAAGCATTTAGCTCAGGGTATTCTAGTAATACCTTTGAGAGAATTTTTACTAATATATCTGTATAAGTTACTTTGTAAAAAGCTTTTAATTGATTTCTTAAATTTTGCATCTCTGTGGTATCAACACTTAGATTGTAATGAACAGATGCTGTGACTTGCTGAGAAGCATGCATTCGGTTAGCAATCACTTGCCGCATGGTAGACATTTCTTTAACATTTTCCTTAGGATTTGCCATTTCCTGTACTCTTTCAAAGTTCCAATAATCAATGACATCATTTTTCATCACGCGGTCATCTTTAGAAATTTTATTAATATCTACTCCCAAATCCTTAGCAACTTTGTCAGCTGTTGGTGATGTTTTAACTTTCTGATTAGTCGTCTCTGATTGTTTTTCAATATAGTTTAAAACATCCTCTTCTTTTATAACACCTCCTGGTCCAGTGCCTTCAACTAATCGAATATTTATACCTTCATCTTTTGCTAATCTTTTAGCCTTTGGTGAAGCTTTTACTCTACCCTTTTGCTTCACAGGTTTCTTTTCTACAATTTCTTCTTTTTTCTTTTGATTATTAGTTCCTTGACTGTTATCCTTCAATTCTGAAGTAACTGAAGCCTTGGCTAATAATTCAGAAATGTCTTCATCAGCTCCTGCAATAATACCAACTGGTTCTAATACTTCCTTTGTTCCTGATTCAACAATTATTTTTCTTAAAATCCCATTACAAGGTGCTTCAATATCATTTGTTAATTTATCTGTCTCAACAGAAAAGATGCTTTCACCTTTCTTTATTTCATCACCTTCTGCTTTAAACCATTTCACAAGGTTACCCTTTGTCATGGTTAAACCTAATTTGGGCATGACTATTAATTGTCCCATTTATTTCCTCCCTTAAGAATTAATCTGTTCATTTCTCATAATAAATCACTCATCTACGGACACTTAATCTATAGATGAGTGTGAAAATCTATTGGTTTTGATAAAAATTTTCTTCAAGTGCTATTTCTAATGTTTTTTCTACTTGTACATGTAGCGGCCCATTACGCGTAATGGTAAAACTAAAAACATCACCTTTTTTAAAACGAATTTCACGTTCCCCATCAACAGCAATGACACCTTTATATGTTGCCAACCAATTGACCGCTTTGTTCATAGGAATCTCCTTAACTGTTTCTGACTGAATTGCCACAATTTTCCCGGCTGCTAAAGGGGCTAAAAAATTATTTTCTCCTTGATTAATGGTTAACATAGCACCAAAGGCATTTGCCTCTGATACAATTTTATTCACACCAATAATAGATGAAAAACCAATAGAAGCTGGATGGGCTTTTGAAACAATTATTTGCTTAATGTTTTCAATATTCCATATGGCCTTTGAACCAATGACAATGGCATCTGAAATGACAACATCAACTAAGGCTAAGTCTATATACTCACCATTCTTTTTTATTTCAATAATCTTATCTCTTTTATATGCCTTTTTATATTTCTCATGACCCGTTGCAATGGCCGCTGCTGCCATCCCCACAACAGTTCCTTCCATTAGTTTTGGATAAGCATTATTGGTGCCTGTTGATACACCAATCATTGGCACTTGATCTAAATGTTTTGCCGCCAATCGATGGGTACCATCACCACCGAGAATCACAAGACAACCAACAGCTTTTTCTTCTAAAAGTTTTGCTGCTATTTCAGTATCTATTGGTCCAGCTTTTATCTTATAATCCAGCGTTTCAATAACAGCAGATAACTCACCAGATAACTTAAGTTTCTTTTCAACTTTATAGCCCATCACATAAGAATCAGGCATAATATAGACCTTTGATACACCAAATTTTTGCGCACCAAGTATAATCCGCTCAATAATGTTAACTTTTTCATTATTATCAATGACTGTTGCATGGGATACTAACCGTCTAATATCTTTTCCTGATGCTGGATTAGCAATAATTCCTATAGTTGACATAGATTACCCATCCTTCTTATTTTCTAAAATAATTTTTTAACAGTATTAACAATATCTTCTTCACTTGTTACAACATAATCTTCTAGTACAGGTGAAAATGGTATTGGTGTATCTAATGAACCGACACGTAAGATTGGAGCATCTAATTCATAAAAGAAATTTTCAGCTATTGTTGCAGCAATCTCTCCTATATAACTGCCCCGCTTAGTTTCTTCCGTTACTAAAACCACTTTATTCGTTTTAATTAGAGATGCTTCGATTGCCTCAAGATCTAATGGATACAATGATCTTAAATCAATTACTTCTACATCAATTCCTTTAGCACTCAATTTTTCAGCTGCAGCCAAACTATCATATACTTGCTTGCCATAGGTTAAAATCGTTACATCCGTACCCTCTCTTTTAACTTTTGCTTTACCAAAAGGAATGGGTTCTATGGTATCAGGTACTTCGCCTTCAACACCATAAATTGCTTTATGTTCTAAATAAATAACTGGATTATCATCATTGATTGCTGTTAACATCATACCTGCAGCATCATGAGCATTGGAAGGATATACAACTTTTAATCCAGGAACAGATGCTACCCATCGTTCTAGAGACTGTGAGTGTTGAGCTGCTGCCCTTACGCCAGCACCACCAGGTAATCTTACAACCATTGGTAATGAAATCTTTCCACCAAACATGTATCGCATCTTAGCTGCTTGATTAACTAACTGATCCATACCAACGGTTAAGAAGTCAATAAACATTAACTCAGCTATAGGTTTTAAACCAGTAGCTGCTGCACCAACAGCTGCACCAATAATAACCCCTTCAGAAATCGGTGTATCTTTTACCCGATCACCAGAAAATTCCTCAAACATGCCAGCAGTTACACCAAAACAGCCACCAAATTGACCAACATCCTCACCAAAAATTAAAACTGAATCATCTTCTAACATTTTTATTCGCATACCTTCTCGAATACCTTCACCATATGTCATTGTTCTCATTTATCTTACCCCCTCAATAATATCTGAATAAACGTCTTTAACAGCTGATTCTAAATCAGGGTCCTTACTACTTTCAGCAAATTCTACTGCCGTTTCAATTAATCCGTCAATCTCTTTATAGTAATTATCAATTTCTTCTTGATTTAATAATTCATTTTCTAATAAATATGCTTCCATTCTTGGAATAGGGTCTTTCTCTAACCACTCATTGAGTTCTTCATCGCTTCTATAAACTGTTGGATCCCCTTCAAAGTGTCCTCTATGTCTATAAGTTTTACATTCAATTAATGTAGGGCCTTGTTTTTGTCTTGCTCTTTTTACCGCTTCATTAACGGCTTCATATACTGCAAAAACGTCATTCCCATCTACTGTAACACCAGGAATATTGTAGGCAACAGCTCGGTCAGATATATCGTCTATTGCTTGATGTAATTTTTGACTTAGGGAAATACCATAACCATTATTTTCACAGACAAATACAACTGGAAGATCCCAAATACTACTAAGATTCAATGCTTCATGAAATGTGCTTTGATTGGTTGATGCATCACCAAAGAAACAAATCACCACTTGATCAGTTTTCCGATATTTTATACTTAACCCGGCACCTGCAGCAATATTGTGGCCAGCACCTACGATACCATTGGCACCTAAAATACCTTTTTCAGCATCGGCAATATGCATTGAGCCACCTTTACCTTTACAATAACCTGTTTCTTTCCCAAAGATTTCAGCCATCATTAAATTAAGATCGCCGCCTTTAGAGACTATATGCCCGTGGCCTCTATGGGTACTGGTAATATAGTCGTCTTCATTTAAGTTGGCACATGCACCTGTCGCAACAGCTTCTTCTCCTAGATATAAATGTACAAATCCAGGAATTTTACCTTCTGCAAATAAATCTCTTGCTTTTTCTTCAAATTTTCTAATCTTCAACATATTCTCATACATTCCAATTATTTTCTCTTCATTTAGCTTCAAGTCAAATCCTCCTTTGGTTGTTCTTCATAAAAACAATACAACTCTGACATGTCACTAATGTATAATGCAAGTCTAATGCCAAAGCTAAAAGTCAGTAAATTAGGGGATTTATTTTTTCCCAAAATAAAAAAATCCCATTTTGGGATTCCTAAAATGGGAAATTAATACTTATTTATATAGTTTTAGATCAATACCATATTTTTTAATTTTTCGATAGAGTGTTGATTTACCGATAGCTAAATAACCTGACGCTTCCACAACATTACCTTTTGATACATCTAAAGCTTCCATAATATGTTGCTTCTCTAATGCTTCAAGACTATTGTTTTTTATGTCTGATGCACTACTACTACTTAGCATTGATTTTTCTTGGGATACATCTATTACATCCCCTTGAAACTTATAGTAACTCTTTCGAATAAAATTTCTTAACTCTCTTACATTTCCCTGCCACTCTTTTTTTATTAGATGATTTTTTAGCCTTTCGGATAAATATTTTTCTTGATCCGGGTTATTGTTGTTCATTTCCTTTAAAAAATGATCCGCTAATATTAGAATATCTTCTTTTCGTTGTCTTAAAGGAGGTAGATTTAAATTGATTTCATCTAATCGATAAAATAAATCTTCTCTAAAGCGATTCTCTTTAATTTCTTTCTTTAAATCTCTATTAGTTGCTGCAATAATTCTAATATCTAAAGGCCTTTGAAAATTACTGCCAATACGTGTGATTTTTTTATTTTCTAAGACTCTTAACAATTTTGATTGTATTTCTAAAGGCAACTCACCGATCTCATCTAAGAAAATAGTGCCATTTGATGCTAACTCAAACTTACCTGGTTTACCATCTTTCAAAGCACCTGTGAAGGACCCTTTTTCATAACCAAACAATTCACTTTCTACAATGTTTTGGGGTAGTGCTGCACAATTGATTGCAATAAATGGACCCTTCTTTCGTTGGGAGTGGTTATGAATTGAATGGGCTAATAATTCTTTACCAGTACCACTTTCCCCTTGGATGAGAATAGTTGAATCGGTTTTAGAGATTCTCTTTGCAAATTGTATTGATTCTTGAAATTGAGGATTAATTGTTAGAAAATCATTAAAAGTATATGTGGCGTTAAAACCAGCCATCTGAGAAACAACTTTCCTTACTTGTTGTGCTTCTTTTACAAAAATAACAGCACCTGTAATCTCTTGATCCACTCGCGTAGGAGAGATATTAATCAAACACTCTATATTCTTATGATTATACTTAATGGTATAATCATTCCTTTTAATATTTTCCCCTTGTTCCATCACAACAGTTTCAATGGCAATATCTTTAAATATCCTTTTAATATCTAAAGATTCCAGTTCATTACCCTTAATACCTAATAGGTTCATCATTTTTTCATTCATTCTTAGAATCTGAAAGTCATTATCGATTGATAACAAACCATCAAGAACAGAATTAAAAGCATTATCAATCAGTTCATAACTTTCCATTAAATCTAATTGCTTTTCAATGATTCTTGCAGCGGAAGTGACAATCCCAAAGGTATGAATATGATCATCTTCTACACTACCAGATATATCTAAACAAGCAATAACTTCACCATTTGGATTATGAATTAAGGCCGCAGAACATGTCCACGGATGATGAGAAAGAGCATAATGTTCTGCACCGATCATATGGGTATCTTCGTTCCTAGCTAATGCTGTACCAATGGCATTGGAGCCTACGTTCTTCTCATCCCACCAGGTCCCTAAAACAAAATTTAAAGAACTATGTTTATTATGAATACTCTCACATTCTACAACATGTATAATAACCCCTTCTGCATCTGTTAGAATTAAACTAAAACTAGTCTCCTTAATGACTTCAATAATATTTTCCATAACAGGCTTTGCAATCGAAATGATTTTTTCATTAGCTTTTAGTTTTTCATCAAGGGCTTTCTTTGAAATTATTTGACCATAACCATCATTATAATCTACGTTCATTGCAATACATCGGTCCCATGCAGCCACTACAAAATCCTTTGTTTCGCTACTTCTTTTGCCTTCTAAAATATATGAATCCCAATTTTTTTTTAAGTTCAAGATTTTTTCCTTCATAGGCCCCCCTAAACTATAGATCTTTATTTGATTTTATTTTATCACATATCTTATCATGATTTAAAATTTAAATCTAATTATTCATCTATATAGCGGCCCTTTACTTTTATTGTTAGAGTCGCGCTTACATCTGGTCTTGATCGATCAAAACTCATAGCTCCCATTAACTCATTAAACAACTGAGAAGAGTTATTACTTCCCATGCCAGGAATATCCATGCCTTCAACATTAGGCATACCTTCTAACATTTCGTTTATTTCGTCTAGCTCTTCTTGAGATATATTATAATCCAATCCCTCATCACCATAATTTTCTTGTAGCATCTTTAGGGTTTCCTTCATTTTTGCTGGACTCAAATCATAGATATCTAGAATCGCTGGTTTATGCTTTAACAAATCAATTTCTCTTGTAAAGGACAATCCTTTTGGTCCCCAGTCAAAGGGATTAATTTCAACAGCTATTGCTTGTGAAATACCATCAAGATTAAATGGAACATTCATATTCATGGTACCGATTGGTTCAGGTAATTCAAAGGTAGTTGATCCACGCATACTACTTTCACTCATTGCAAAGGGCAGTGTTACTAAAACACCTCCTTGGGGAGTGATTTCTTCAATACCAAAAGCTTTATAAATTTCCAGAGTTTCTTCATGTTCTTCACCCATTGGTAGGATAATACGTACCAAACTATTTTCTACTGATGGCTCTTCAATACTGCCACCAATCTTACCATTTGTATTTACAGAATACTCTCCTTCAAGTACACCTTTACCATTTAAAGAGTAATCAGAACTTTCTACTAGGAACATATAATGGTCTTTAAGTACTAGTCTATCAGTTAACTGACCTTCTAATGACCATTCAAAATAATCTGTTAAATATTCATAAGTTACAGAAATATCTAGTGCCATTGCTTCATGACAACTCTCTGTCCAGACTTTAAAATAATCTATTTTATTTTTTTCATCAGTAAAACTACTATTACTATAAATCAATATTAATTCTTCAACTAATTCATCATCATTTCTTAAGCTGCAATATCTTTTTTGACTTACATCATCCCAAATTTCAGTAAACCATGCGCCATTAATCTTTATCAGGGCCTGCCTAGAAATGTCTTGGTCATTAAGAAAAGTATTCGAAAAATCAATATTCACATGATGTAAATCCTCATCTGAACGATCAAAATCATAGTGATAGTATTCAATTGCTCCAGGTTTTAAATGAATACTTTGTTCATCCTCCGTTTCATTAATCATGAACTTATTTAAAAACCCACCACCATTAGGTGAACCCTTTAAAGGGCCATGGTCATTATATATTTTAACAGGTACTTTATTCCAATTGTATAAAGCAAATTCAGCATAAACTTCCTTTCGATTAGGAATTTTATTATTAAGATACGGCCGAATCGCAGCATTGCCACCTGTTCCAGCTTTCTCTATTGCCTCTCGAATAAAATTCATATTAGCATAATCCGTTAAATAATAAAACAACATATAACTGTCATATTCAAATGCCTTACCAAAATTTATTCGATCCTTTTCAAGGGTATTAAAGAAACCCGGTAATCTATCGTGTTCAATATTATAATCTGGATAAACATAGTTTTCGCTCCAAACAGCAGTCGCTTCACATAACCACTTTTCTTCTTTAAACTTAAAACCAATACCATACTCATCTTGAAACACATGAAATAGTTCATGAACTGATGTTGATTGTACACGTTTCGGTAAGTACAAGTATAATAAGTTTAAACGAATCCTATATTGGGTTCCATCATGCCATTCTTCGCCTTCAAGGCCTAGTTCCATGGGAATTAATTCAACTAATACCTTGGAAGAAGGTGTTTTTTTCATTAATGGTTTAAATTTATCCCATCCTTTACGAATGGCTTCTTCTACAACAGATTCAATGCCTAATGCCATTGCAACATCTTCTATTTTATGCCACTGCTCATTAACCTGTAACCATTCATCTTGTATAACATATACAATTTCTATTGTTTGATTGTCAATAATAAAAGAACGTTTGACAAGACGATCAGAATCAGCATAGGCAATTGGTATTATTGAAGATTTTTCTGTCTTGGGATGATGAATACTTCGTGGATCTTCTATGGGTACAATTAAAGGTATTATTTCATCCTGTTCTTCCTTTGAAAAATCATCCCAATGGTCTCTTATATACCTTAATTCATAATGGGTATCCACCCATCCCTCATATCCTTGATAAGCTTCAGGTAAAAATGCTTCTTGATTATAAGCCATCATTAGAGTATAACGGGCCCGTTCACTACGGGTAATCTTACCAGCTGCTTCATCAGCTAGCAACTTGTCGGATAAAAGTTCTCCTTTTTCTTCATACTTAACTTTTTCGCCACTAGGAAAAAGTTTCATTAAATTTTCTTCAACATCAACTGACTCAACAGCTTCTATTGTGTTATCTATTCCATTAACTTCTTTTACATCTAATTCTTCAGTCTTTTGTCCACAACTAATAAATCCTAAAAAAACAACTATTAAAAATGCCAATAGAACTTTTTTCATCGGTCTCACTCCTTAAAAATTCTGAACTCTAATTATTAGGAGTAAAAATGATACAGATCCTATTAAATTTATTAGAAAATGATTAGATTATTTACTATGTATTTATCAAGGCAAAAATTCATTACTCCACCTTATTGATACCTTAAAAAGCGCCTATTGAAACATTTTAGATAAAATAATTTACACATAATAAAACCCCCTTATTGAAAATAAGGAGGTTTATCATTTGCTCTCACTTTATTCAGTAAATACTATAATTATTTCTCTCGTACTATTAATCCAATCAACGCTGGTCCCAAGATTTTCAGATGCAAATCTAACGGGTACAAAAGTTCTGCCATCTTGAATAGTAGGTGCAACATCCATGCGATCATCAGCACCGTTCTTGCGAATATCATTTTTGTCTACCCACATTTCTACTTGCTGCCCTCTTGCGTTTAAGATTATTTTTCTTTCGCTTCCTTCCCAACCAACAGTACCACCAAGAGCTTCTACAATGGCTCGAATAGGTACCATTGATCGACCAGAAATAATAATAGGCGATGTGCCCCGTCCTGGATCAATTTCTTGACTCGCACCATTAACAATCATCATTGCATTATCCACTTGTAAAACAACAAATCCCTTTTGTTGATCCACATTAGCAATATTACCGCCAGTTTTGAAAGTAAATGTTGCAAGGGTATCTCCTAAACTTTCTTCAACCCCTCGTAAAGGATTGGCTTCAGCTAAAACAGGCTTTACAGTATAGTAATACTCAGTATTTGGCTCCACATTAACATCGACAACACGAGTACTTGTAATATAGAAATCTGTAATAGAGATGCCCAATGAATTTCTATCCTTAGAACGGAATACTCGATACCCAAGGCCTGAAGCAGCTGGCCACTCCAGTCTCACACCTGATTCAAATACTTCTCCACTTCCTGCATTAACCTCAGGCGTCGGTTGTTCCCTTTCATTCGCTTCAGAAGCACTTGTCCCTTCTTGCCAATTATAAATATGTTGTTCGCTATAATAGCTACCTGCCACATGACCTATGGATAGTTCAATAACTTGCTGTTGACCTTCTTTTCCAGCAGGTAAACTGCCAATCCATTGTCCAGATAGAGAGTCCATGGATACATAACGAACACCTTCTAGAGTCGTACTTTGTTGAGCTCCCCAACTGCTATCTGTCCAGACCATGTCATTATATTCTTTACCATCAGGCCCTTTGAAACTTAGATCATCAAGATTCGTTCCTAATAGACCACTTTTCACTTGGGCCCAATAACGCGGATACCAGTCTCCATGTTGAAAAGAAATAAACTCTCGGTTAATTGTGACATTGAAATTTTCATCTGGAGAAATAATACTCGGTGGTTGTGTCCAGGTATAATCAAGGCGAACAATCTCTCGGGTTGTTTTTTCAGAATTATATTTTTTTAATCGGTTCTCACGGTTAGTATCAATTGCCAATTTTCCTGAGCTTAATCGTGCCAGTTCATAACCATCAGCAGTTTCCCCACCTAATTGAACCGGTTGATTTTCTACCCATTGCCCAGAAGAATTATTATAAATGGTTTTTTCATAGACCCAACCACTTTCACCATCACTAGTCGGTTTAACTTCAACAGAAGGCAAAGGAGTCGTCTGACCTTCTTCTGGTGCTTTCCATTCATACACATAATATGTAGCCATTGAAACGCCAGCATAAAAATTTTGTCTCAAAACTATTTGATCCCCATCATTTCCGCCAGAAGGAGCTTTAGCTTTTATTATCTCTTGGATCGGACTATAGCTTGTACCGCCAATGGTCCAGTTGTTATTGCCATCTCCATCTAAGAATCGAGTGCCACTTCCCATTGCAGGATCAATATCAACATTAGGGTAAAAGTCTGCTTTGGCACTTCCACTAAACGTATAAAAAGAAAGTGTATTCTCTGATGCTTGAAGGTTCACTGTTAGAGAGACCTCATCTCCTTCATTAATTACCTCCGGAGGCCCAGTAAAAATTGCCGAAAGTTTAACCCCTTCGCCATTAACCTTTGTTCCTTGAGAGCTACCTATATATGATTTTTTGACTGTAAAATTACTTTGCTTATATGTTGCTTTATTATCATACACTTCACTTGCATTCGCCGTTTCCCAGCCCTCATTATTCGGATAATCAATTACATCCACTAGAACCCAGGCATTTTCCCCTTTATTACTTGTAGTAGAAGTAGTCGTACTTTTTACTTCAACGCTTTGGCTTGTGCCTTCTAATTTAGTGTATCCATTGTCTCCAAAAAGTCTAAAGTGATAAGACCCATTTTCCAGTGGGGCTTTAACAGTATATGTCCCCGAAGCATTTTTTAAATAAGTATAACTAATAAATTGACGATCAGTACTTCCAACTTTATAAAATCCAATCCATGCATTTGTATCTCCTACTGTTGGAAAACTTGCAACTATCTCACCGCCACTTGTTATACTCGTTGTATTCACATTTACTACTGTTGATGCAAAACTAAAGAATACTAAAGAACTCAACAACATAATAATAAACAAGCCAAACCACGTCTTATTTCTTAACATTACTCACTCCTTTCAATCAAAAATCATTTTTTCAACTCAGTAGCCACTAGAATTAACACAGTACAAAATGTTTTCTTATAACCTCCAATCTTTAAGTAAATAGATTATAGTATTTTGAAATCATATTAGCTTTTGATACTACAATAGTTACATTTCTGCTATGAGAACTATAGTTTTCCTATGTATTACTTGATTTCAATATAATAAATCTTCTAAAAAAAGCAATTCTAACACAAAATTATATGCATTAAAACACTTAATTTTCTACTAAATAAATCAGTATTTAATACTACTATTATATCACTGAATCTAATATCTGTAATCTAAAATGTTAAGGCTTTTTAATACTTAAAAAGCGGTATTCTTTCCTATGCTAGGAAATATACCCCTTCAACATTAATCATATCTCATAATACCTTTTCCATGTTTTAAAGTTCTATTTGAATAGTACGAAAAGACTATAATCTAATCATTTTCTTTAAATAAAGTTAAAAATACATTGACGATTTCTGGATCAAACTGTGTACCTGAACATCTTTTTAGTTCACTAATCGCGTAGTCATGAGACTTCCCTTTTCGATAAGCACGATCTGAAACCATTGCTTCATAGGCGTCCGCTACAGCTATTATTCTTGAAACAACAGGAATTTCTTCACCTTTAAGACCATTAGGATAACCTTTACCATCCATTCTTTCGTGATGATACAATATATCATCAGCTATAGAAGAATATTTATCAACAGATTTTAAGATTTGATAGCCGCTTTCTGAATGCTTCTTAATCTCATTGTATTCACTAGGCGTTAATTGCTCTGGTTTATTTAGGATATCTTCTCTAACGGCAATTTTTCCAATATCATGTAACAATCCTGCCATTTCTATTTCTTTCACAACCTGAAGGGTAAAACCCATCTTCTCACCTATTTTTTTTGATAGTTTACTAACATGGTCTGAATGTCTCTTTTCACGTTGGTTTTTCTCATTCAAAGTCTTAAGGATTACTTGAATCGTTTGGTTTCTCATACTTTGACTTTCAACTAGTTTCTTTCTATACAAATGGTTTTCAGCTTCAATAAAAATATCTCTCATAGGAGTTTCCATTAACTCTCTTGTTTTATAACCAATAGAGACAGAAACAATAATATTGTCTAGTTCAATTTTTTCAACTGTCTCATGGATTTTATCTACCAATTTCACGGATTGTTTGTAATTATAGTTTCTAATAATTACAACAAACTCATCACCACCGATTCTAAAAAGTAATGAATCTTTAGGGCTCACCTTTTTTAGTCTATAAGCAATGGCTTTTAATAATTTATCACCGATCAAATGACCAAAAGCATCATTGGTCAACTTCAATCCATTAACATCTATCATCAATAGAGCCACAGGTAAAAATTCTTTTGAGTTAATGGTATGCATATATTCTTCCAAATATCTTCGATTGTATAGACCTGTTAATTGGTCTTTATAACTCAAATCAATAATTTTTTTCTGTTCCTTTTTTTGATCAGTAATATCTCTAACAATAGCAACAACTTCATTCGTTGAACTTTTAACCATTCTTGTTTCAAAATATCTTGTTTTATCATTAATGATCAAAAAGTATTCAAAGTTCTCAAGTTCACCACTTTCTAAAGTTCTTGCGATACATTCTAAACCTTTTATACTAACATCTTTAGGCAAAATATCTGCCATATTTTTACCAATAAATTCTGATTTGTCTATAAACAAACTTGATTCATCATTTGTCTGACAATCTATAAAATCTCCTTTTTCATTATAAATAAAAATGATATCTGGTAAAACATTTATAATTGCTTTGTTTCTTTCACTGGTTTTTTCAAGTAATCTTAAATTATTTTCTAAAAATTTTGTTTGTTCAACAAGTTTGTTTTGTACTGCTATTAATTCACTTTCAAATTTTTGTTTCTTAGTAATATCTCTTGTCGTACATAAACTTAAAACCTCACCATCAATTTCAATCGTTGTAGCATTGGCTTCAATATCAATTTTAGATTTATCCTTACATACATGTTTGCCATAATACTTCAAAAAACCTTGCTCCACAAGTTTCTTAAAAATTAAAGGAAAAGTGCCTTCTCCTATAGTTGAATCTAAACTCTCTATATTCATTTCTAGCAATTCATTTTTAGAGTAACCCGTATCATATGATGCTTTTATATTAACATCTAAAATATTGCCTACACTATCAATAATCCAAACAGCATCTGCTAAATTTTCTATCATAAGATTCAATTTTCTGAAATTTCTAATAGAACGATTTTTCGCTACAACACTTTTAGTCATATCAAACATGGAAGTAAAAAACACTTTCCTATTACCCAAATCAAAAATCTGGGCTGAAAACTGACCTTCAAGGGTATTTCCATCTTTATCAATTACTTCTAAATCAATACCATGAAGCTCTTTTTTTTCCTTAAGTGTTTCAATTATGTTTAAAAATAAATATTGATTCTTAAATATTGATAGTTCACTAGGTAGACGACCCATCACTTCATCTTTTTCATATCCAACGACTTTAGTAAAAGCCTCATTGATTTCTAAAAACCTACCAGTAAAAAAATCATTAAATGCCATTGGTATTGCTGCTTTATTAAATGCATATCTATGTATTTCTGAATAAATCGATTTTCCTACATTGATTTTTTCATATTTTGACAAATGACATACCTCCTTTAAATTTATATGAGTTATAGCTTACTTTCACAATAAACGCAAAAAATAGTGCTTACTAATGATCTTCATGCATTTTCCAGTTCTACTAATTTTTTTTAGAGATACCTTCCCAAAAGGTATTCCATACATTCTCTGAAAAAGCTTCTAAATCAAGTAGTTGATCATAAAGTAAAACACCATCAAGTGTGCCATGTATTAATGCAATATATGTGTGTATAAGTGGCCTTATCGGCTGGTCTTTTATTTCACCATTAGTAACCCCTTCTTCAAATACATTAATCAACAAATATAGAAAATCTTTTTCTTCATTCTTGATGATATTTCTTGCTTTTTCTTTTAACTCATCAGAGTCAATAAATATAATCCAGCGCCAAAATTTAACCGCCTTTTTATCTTTAAAATACTCAATAATCGTAAAAAAGAGATTTTTTAATCGGGCTTCAATAGTCTTAGATTCATAAGCTTCAAACTCATTTAACCTATTAGAAAAATACTTATGGATTTCAATGGTTAACATTTCAAAAAGTAAATCGTCTTTATTGGCAAAGTAGTTGTACAAAGTAGGCTTCTTAATACCAGCGTCCTTTGCAATATTACTTAGACTTGCATTGTAGCCATTTTTACTAAAATGCTCATAGGCTGCCTCTAATATTCTTTCTTTACGATCCATTTTTGCTCCTTTACTATTACTAACGACCAGTCGTTAGTAATATTATACCATCAAAATATAAATAGTAAAAACACTTATTTTCTTACATATAATTTACTTTTATTCAGTTAACAATTGACATATGTTTTTCTATATATTAAAATGAGTACAGTATAATATTGAAATCACTACAAAGGAGAGGTGCCAAAATTTATGAAAGTTAAAAACAGTATTAAAAAACGAATGATTTTAACGATTCTTTTACCGTTAATTATCATTGCAAGTCTTGCCCTATATTTTAACTATAATACATACAAAAATAGTGCATACGAGCAAGCGGCTTTAGTTTCTGAAGGTCAATCCATCGAATCAGCCGATTTAATTGAAGACATGATTGAAAATGACTTATCAAAAATAAATGAGTCCAGTATATATCTATCGACTATTGAAATGATTGTTATGAATAATCGAGAGAATCTTTTAGAGACTACCATTGAAAAAAACCTTTCTCTTAGTAAAAATATAGATGAAATTTGGGTTGAACTATACAATCCGGTATCAATCACTGGTAATAGTAATGCAGTCTTTTCTTCTCAAAAAGAAAATATTACTATGAATAGAAGTAGCAATACTGATGAAAATGATTTCATTAAGAATTATCTTAAAACAAATGATTCTTTTGTATCAGATCCTTATTTGAAAGATGATGTTATGTATTTTACGTATGCAGAATCTATCATCAATGCTTCTAATGAAGAAATCGGTTATATAGCAGGTATCTATAATCTATCTACAATTCAAAGTTTTATTGAAAAAGAAAGAATTTATGAACGTGGCTTTATGAGAGTTCTATCCTATAACGGAACAGTCGCAGCACATAAAAGTTTTGATCGGGTGAATAAATTTTCTGGTGAGTTAGATGATCAAGGGCAAGGAGACTATTTAGATTATATTCAAAAGGGTACATTAGATACTGGTATCTATTACTCCTTCGCAATTGATAAAAATACATTTAAAAGTATTGCGCCAATAGAAATTGGCAATGTTTACTGGTCTGTTGGAACCATTATTGAAGAAGAAGAAATTATGGCTGATACAAATAGGCGCATGCAGTTAATGATTACTTTTGGTGCATTAATGATTTTAGTTGTAGGTACACTCATCATTTATGAAACCTATAAAATATCTAAGCCTATAAAACTTGTGACAGAAAAAGCCTATAGCATTTCCAATTTTGATTTAACTCAAAAAATACCTGAGAAATTATTAAATCGCTCAGATGAAGTTGGCATTTTAGCTAATTCCTTAAATAATATTATTGAAAATTTAACTAATTTTGTGGAGAATTCAACTAATCAGTCCCGAGAATTAGTATCTTATTCCGATAAATTAGCAGAGATTAGTGAACAATCTTTAGAAGCTTCAACGCAAATTGCTTATTCAGTTGAAGAAATAGCCAATGGGGCTACTGAACAATCTGAGGATACTTATGATACTGTTAATAACATGAATGCCTTTGAAGCACTTATTGATGCCGAACAAGAAAAGTTAGTCCAGTTAAACCAAGCTTCCATGGAAGTCTTAACACTAAAAGAAGATGGTATTAAAAATATTACTAATCTTGTTCAAAAGAACAAAGAAACTGTAGCTTCATCTAAAAACATCTCAGAAGTTATACAAAATACTAATGATAATGCAAAAAAAATTGATGAAGCTGTCAAAATGATAAAATCTATTTCGGAACAAACCAACTTATTGGCCCTTAACGCTTCTATTGAAGCGGCTCGAGCCGGAGAAGCTGGCAGAGGTTTCTCTGTTGTCGCAGAAGAAATTAGAAAACTAGCTGAAGAATCTGATCAGTTTTCAGAAACCATAGCTATCATCGTTAAAAATTTACAAAGTGAGGTTTCTCAAGCCGTTGAAGAAATTAATAATATGACGACTATTGTTCATAACCAATCAAAAGGTGTTAATAGAACAAAAGATAAATTTGATGGTATAGCAAAATCAATTGAAAAAACAACTCAATTAATTGAAATTCTAACCAAATCCAGTGACGAAATGAAAAATAAAAAAGAAGATATTTTACAGTCCATTCATAATCTATCAGAAATTTCTGAAACGAATGCTGCAGCAACTGAAGAAGTCAGCGCCTCTGTTCAAGAACAGACAGCTTCTATGGACGAAATTGCTAATTCAAGTCAAAGTTTATTAACTTTGGCCGATGCTACTAAAGAAATGATTAATAAGTTCAAAATTTAATTAAATAAAAAAACCTTCAGTTAAGAGATTCAAGAACTCTCTTTACTGAAGGTTTTTATTTTAAAGTTCGAATTTTGATGTAATCTTATTCAATTCATTAACAATTGCTTTTAAATCATCTAATTTCTTAATTCTTTCTTCTAATGATTCAGATATATATTGAGAAACATTAGCATTATCATTTGATGTTTCTTTAACTGTCTTCATGGCTTTGCTAATCTCTTTAATATTTTCTGTAATTTCATCAATGGATCTAAACTGAAGATCAATCTCCTTTAAAATAGATTGTAACTTTTCATCACTGCTTATAATATTCTCCTGAGACTCCAATACAAGATTACTGACTTCATTAGAGATTTCTAGGGTTTGGTTAATTGATCCTTCTACTTCTTTTGAAGCTTTATTAACAGAATCTATCATTTTTTGAATTTTTCCGATTATTCCTTTAATTTCAATCACTTCTTTATTTGATTCTTCTGCCAAGCCTTTTATTTCATTGGCAACCACAGCAAAGCCTTTTCCAGCTTCTCCTGCTCTTGCGGCTTCAATGGAAGCGTTAAGTGATAAAAGATTTGTCTGTTCTGATATTTCTTCAATAGTCCTTAAGATCTTAACAATCTCATCAGTAAAACTATTTAAACTAAGAATCTCACGACTCATCTCTTCATCAGAGGATTGTACTAAAGTTAAAGAATCATTTAAGTCATTGATTTTATCATGGGCAATCTTCGAACTATTTTTTGCTACTTCTGAATTTGATTTTGTTTCATCAATCTCTTGAATAATCGTATCATTTATCTCTGCAATTTCTTCTAATCTACTCAGAGCATTAGAAGTTTGATCTACTTGATCAACCATAGTATCATACATTTGAATAGAATTTTCTCTTAACCCCTTTGCCCCAATACTCTTATGATCCCCTTGCACAGATTTATTTAATGCATCGTAAATGCTATTGGTTTCATAGGATATGGTTTGTCCTGAGTTTTTCAAGCCTTGAATGATATTCCTAAATTCATTTATAAAATCGTTAAAGGCCTTAGAAATGTTTCCGATTTCGTCATCTTTAGTATATTCGCAATTGACATCCAACTGTCCATTACTAATATCATTAAATTTTTTAGATAGCTTTTTAAGAGGATTTAAAGATTTACTCAAAAGTATATAAACAAATACGCCAAGAAGTACAAATGAAATAATTGAAACAAGCCCAAAGAGTCGAATGATTTGACTAACCTTGTCACCAATTATTCCTTCAGTAAAAGCCGTTGATACCACAACCCATTCTAAATCTTTAACTGATTGGTAGGAAGCAATTTTCTGTGTTCCTGTTTTAGGTGAAATATAAGTATAGACACCATCTTTTTCAGTAAAAATCTTTTTAAAAGAAGCATTTTCTTCTACTTTATTAGTTCCTTCAAAGGCAGGATGAATAATAAATTCTCCCGCCCCATCAAATACAAATATAAATCCTTTACCTGCTAGATCAATGTTTAAATTCTCTGGGTATTCATCCTTTTGATTATACATACTATCTTTTACCAGGCTTATAATCTCTTCTTCAGAGTAGCCTTGGTTATAGGCACTTTCAATCATTTCATTAACTAGTTCTACTTGATTGGTTAACCGTTCTTCAATGAGTGCCGTAACGTTTGAAGTAATGGATTGATTAAAAACATATAATAATAGAATCGTATATATTGTTAATAGAATCCCCATAGATAACAACAATTTTGATTTAATAGATTTCATAGATTCAGTATACTTTCTGGTATACCCTTCACCCCTTTCACTGATTTATATATCTTTCATAAGTCCATTGTATATATACCAATAATTTAGTACACAAAACAATAAATGACATAAATCAGTATTAAAATCTAATTAAATCCTAGTGCCAATAAGTTAAACTAAAAAACATCTTAAAAATTTTTACAATTTCTTCTTTTTCTTCTTCACACAAAACTGAATATTTCTTTCCTTTTATGTCTCTAGAGTCTAACTCTCTAAGAAAAACTTTGAATCTTGGAAATTCCAGGATATTTTTATCAATATAGTAAAGAAAGTCTGATACTTTTTGGAACTGATCACTTTCACTAGCTTTTTCTTTTTCCCATTGATTAGGATCAAATATTATCTCAAAGGGTTTCATTATCCTATATCTAAAATCTTCCCTAGTATTCGATTCTAAAAAATCATCCTTGAAATTGTTATAACTTTCCTTGACTATCCTATACATTAAAAACCTCCTTAAAAACCTTTAATTTATTAAGAAAACCTTCTTTTTTACTTTCTATAAGGTCATGACGGTTTAGTACTTCATCAATGATTTTATAAATAACATCAACATTTGATTGTTTTAATAAGTTCTCAATATCTCCAATATCTTTTTCTGAGAGACGAATAATTTTACTGACAATAAGATCTTCAGGGGCTAGAATATAAATGTTTATATATTCATAGTTTTCTAGTTTATTGGCTCTATCTTTATATGAAGGGGCTAAAATTGTTGACTCATATTCCAAAAAATCAAATGTCCCAAGGAGACGAAAAACTCTTCCATATTTAGCCGGATATTTTAAATCAATAAAATCGAAATCACGTGTCCCTCGATCACTATAGCCACCTAAAATTGAAGCACTCCCACCAAGCAGGTAGAAATCAAAGGATTCAATACCAATTGTTTTAGCAAATAGTTCCATATCTTTTAAACGTTCTTCTAATTCGTGTTTTATAAGCATAATCCCACCTAAATCTTCTAATCATTTTTCCTTGTTTTACCTAATATTAGTATATATCACTGTATTTGGTTTGTCTATTTGTATCTATTAAGCGTACAAAATGAAATTTCATAAAAAGTTAATCTTTTGATAAAGGATTGTTTAAGTTCATCCTTTATAATAAACATATTCAATTGTTAGTTAGAAGGGAGCAAAAAATGAAAAGGAAAAGTATAGTAGGCCTTATAGTCCTGGTACTTGTTATTACAGGTGGCGGTATTTATTATAGTGGCGCAAGTGAAAAAACAGAAGTGGATGCTGTAGAGTTTTTAGAATACCCACTTAGTAGGACAGATCTAGAAAAAAGTATCTCAACAACAGGTACCATATTACCAAGTAATAGCGAATCAATTTATAGTCAAGTCAACGGACAAGTTAAGTCAGTATATTTTAAAGTAGGAGATTCCGTCAATAAAGATGATTTAATAGTCCAATTAGATGACACAGATCTTCAAGAGGAAAAATTGAACCAAGAAAATACAATTTTAAATTTACAAAATGATCTAAAATCTTTAAAAAATCAAGGCAATCAAAACTTAATTAATCAATATGAGCTTTCAAAATTGAATCTTGAAGAAAAAACAGAGACTTTAAATAATAACAAGCTCTTGTATGAAACGGGTAGTGTTTCAAAAGAAACATTAACCCTAAGTGAAAACAATTATGCTTCTGCTTTAAGTGATTACCAATTAGCAGAATCAAACCTAGAAAATAGTAACCTATCCGATGCAATTAATTTACTAGAAAAACAAATTGCTTTGGAAGAACTTAAGCTTAAAAATATAGTTTTAGATTTAGAATCAGCTAAAATTACTGCACCAATCAGTGGTACTCTTAACACTTTGGCTGTTGAAAAAGGTCAGAATATTAATAGTGGTTTAGAGGTGGCGAATATTATTAATTTAGAGTCTTTTGAAATAAAAGCAGAAATTAGTGAGTTCGAAATTGATGACTTAAAAGTTGAGCAAGTGGTAAGTTTTACTACCCTCAGTCAACCGGATGCTCCTTTCAAGGGTCATATTTCAAGTATCTCTAAAACAGCAAACGCCTCAAATGATATTGCTACAATTGAAATTACCATTAGTATTGATGAAGATAAAAAATTCTTGCCTAACACCAGTGCTAATTTAGTAATCTCACTTGCAAATGTATCAGATGTTTTCGCTGTTCCGTACGATGCTTTAACAGAAACACCAAAAGGATACTTTATAACCACAATAAATGACGAGAAAATCCTTGTTGAAACTGGCGTAGAAAGTGATCTGCTAGTTGAAATAAAAAGCGAAACATTGACTGAAGAAACAATTTTAAAAATACCTACTACAGCAACTTCTATTATTCCAGATGATAAAGGACTAATGGTACCTGGAACCGGTGGTGGTAGTGGTATGAGAGGCGGTGGCAAATAATGATTGAACTTGTCAATGCAAATAAAATCTATACAACAGGTAAGTTTTCTGTTCATGCTTTAAAAGATATAAACTTAAACATTAAACCCGGTGAATTTATATCTATTATTGGTCACTCTGGTTCAGGAAAATCTACACTTATGAATATTTTAGGTGGGTTAGACACATTAACAAATGGTATTTATACTTTAGACCAACAAGTATTCATTGATCAAAAACCAGATACTTTAGCAGAAATAAGAAATGAGCGCATTGGGTTTGTATTTCAAACTTTTAACTTATTACCAAGAACATCTGCACTAAAAAATGTAGAACTTCCCCTTCTATATTCTGGCGTCTCAAAAAAAGAAAGAAAAGAACGTTCACATAAAGCCCTTACTTCCGTTGGATTATCTGACCGTGTTAATCATAAACCAAATGAACTGTCGGGCGGGCAAAAACAACGTGTAGCCATTGCCAGAGCTTTAGTGAATGAACCTTCTATTATTTTAGCAGATGAACCAACAGGTAATTTAGATTCTAAAACAACGGAAGATATTTTAGAACTTTTTAAAGAACTGAATCGAATGGGCAAGACCATTATCATTATTACCCACGAAGATAATGTTGCTGAAACGGCTAATCGTATGATTACTTTAAAAGACGGCATCATTATAAGTGATCAGGTGGTGATTTAATGAGTTTTATTGAATCTATTAACATTGCCTTGGCATCAATCTTTCAAAATAAAATGCGTTCATTTTTAACCATGCTTGGTTTAATTATTGGGATTGCATCTGTTGTTACCATCGTTTCTTTAGGAGAAGGTACCCAAGCAGATATGAAAGATAATTTCAGCTCCTTTGGTATTAATACGATTACTGTCTATGCTAATCGTGATGCAACACTTTCAGATAGCGAGCTTTTAAATCTTTCTGATTTAGAAAAAATTGAAGAATCTTTAGGTGATATAATCGAAAGTACAACACCAGGTATATCTAAAGCCGGCACCCTAATTGCAAACATTGATTCAACAAATGTTTCCCTTGAGGGTGCTTCAACAAATACCCTTGATAAGAATGACCTTACCTTAATTGAGGGAAGATTTTTAAATGATTTTGATCTAAAAAACTCCAAAAGAAATATTGTAATTGATTCTTCCCTAGCCAATGATTTGGAGGTTAGTATTTTAGATGATATAATCATTAAAACACAATCGTTAAACTATTCATATCGTATTGTTGGTATTTACGAACAGGAAGACACCTTGGCTGGTGCCACAGATTCTACAATCTATATACCTTATACGACATTAGATTATATGTTTAACTTAGGTGGAGAAATTCAAAAGTTAGAAATTGATTTTAAAGATGAGGCGGATTTAGAATTAGGTAAAAGCCAAGTCACTCGTCTGATTGAACAAATGAACTCAAATGTTGGTGAGAATAAGTACTCTGTTTTTAGTGCAGATAATATTATTGACAATATTACAAATACCTTAGAACAGTTAACCTTATTTGTAACAGCTATTGCAGGTATTTCACTCCTCGTTGGTGGGATCGGCATCATGAATATTATGATTGTTTCCGTAACAGAACGAACCCGTGAAATCGGTACGAGAAAAGCTGTTGGTGCAAAATATAAAGATATTATGTTACAATTTTTAATAGAATCCGTTGTCATTTCAATTATTGGAGGGATCATCGGAGGAATTGTTGGGAATATTGCAACCCAAGTCATTGGCTCCGTTATGAATATGACTGCTGTTTTCTCTGTTAATGCGTTGATTATATCCTTTGTCTTTTCAGCTGCTATTGGTGTCTTTTTCGGATTATATCCTGCCAATAAAGCTGCTCGATTGAATCCTATAGATGCCTTAAGATACGAATGATTTTAGGAGGTCAAAATGACCATTAGAAAAAAAGTTGTTTTAACTTATATTGGTATTATTATAATACCTTTGTTCATCTTTGGTCTAGGCTTTAAAGTTATTGAACAAGAGTTTGATGTACGTGTCAGACAATTTGAAGAGAGAAACTTATTAAAGGACAATACTGTTAAAGATATCATGACCAAATCAGTCTATTTTGCCTTATTAAAAGATCCTTTACTAGAAAGTGAGCATACTGTAGACTACTTAAATGATTTATTTAATAGAGCACCAATCAAAGGTCAAATATCCAATGATCAATTACTCTATTCATCGGATAGATTTCAAGTAGAACGAGCAGTAATAACCAAATTAGAAGTAGAAGGTCAAACTTATACCATTGAATTTTCTAGGTTTGACCCAATACTTGAAATAAAAGAAAAATTTTCAAAAAATATGATTATAACTTTCACGCTTTTTGCTCTTTTTTACATTATTTTGCACATAATTTTTATTCGTATGCTTTCAAAAATTATTATTAAACCCATTAGTTCCCTAAGAGCTTTTGCCATTGCTATGAAAGATGGAGAATATGATTACGAAATCAATTATAACAATAAAGATGATGAAATTGGAAAAGTATATACAGCATTTGATCAAATGCGTGAAGAGATTAAAGAATCAAAGGCATTAGATAAGCGGTATCAGTATAATAGAAAAAAACTAATTGCAAATATCAGCCATGATTTAAAAACACCTATGACAGCCATTAAAGGCTATATTGAAGGCATTCTCGACGGTGTAGCGAATACACCCGAGAAACTAGATAAATACATTAATACCATCCATCACTACATAGTAGATATGGATCAGTTAATTAATGATCTATTTCTTTTTTCGAAGTTGGATATTGATAAAATACAGTTTGATTTCAAGCCAGTTTCTTTAAAAAAATATTTTGAAGACTGTACAGAAGATTTAGAGTATACTTTAGATACTGAAAGCATAACCTTTAACTATGAGAACCACTGTAAAGATGATGTTTTTCTAAAAATTGATGCCCAACAACTCAAGCGTGTCATCAACAATATCATTTTTAATAGCGTTAAACATTTAGACGCAGCTAATGGTAGAATTGATTTCTTTATTGATCCAATTCCTAAAGGGTGTCGAGTTACCATTGCTGATAATGGCCCAGGTGTCTCTAAGGACCAGTTAGAAGTAATTTTTGATGACTTCTATAAAGGGGATACTTCTAGAAAGTTTGTTGGCGGTTCTGGATTAGGTTTATCTATTGCCAAGAAAATATTGGAAGCCCATGGTGGAAAAATATATGCTCAGAACCCTAAAGATGAAGGATTAAAAATCATATTTACATTACTTGCATGGGAGGAAAACAATGAAGAAAATATTAATCATTGAAGATGAACTAGCCATTGCGGAACTAGAACAAGATTATTTAGAGATCGAAGGCTTTTCAATCGATATTGAAACAGAAGCTACTCCCGGTTTAGAAGCTGCCTTAAACAATGACTATCATTTAATCATCTTAGATATTATGTTACCCGGAGGCAA